>TARA_R110000822_G_scaffold32743_11_pt1 | contig 35563 bp, 28 predicted proteins | sample TARA_R110000822 | Tara Oceans TARA_R110000822 (sample SAMEA4397666) | marine metagenome | biome: Polar Biome; feature: [SRF] surface water layer (ENVO:00010504); material: water (ENVO:00002006), including particulate matter (ENVO:01000060) such as... | depth 5 m | reverse complement strand
AGCGCCTCGCGGCCGCGCCACCGATGCAGCCCGCGCCCGTGCTCAAGACCGTCGACGCAACCGCCGCGCAGGGCGACACCATCCGCGTGCCGCTGATCCGCCTGGCCGTGGCCCGCAGTGGCGACAAGGGCGACCGCGCCAACATCGGCGTGCTCGCGCGACGACCGGACTATCTGCCGTACCTGCGCGACGCGCTCACCGCCGAGGTGGTGCGCGACTGGTTCGCGCACACCGGCACGCCGCGGGTGGATCGCTTCGATCTGCCAGGCCTGGACGCGCTCAATTTTGTGCTGCACGACGCGCTCGGCGGTGGCGGCGCGGTGTCGCTGCGGCTGGACGTGCAGGGCAAGACCTACGCGCAGCAGTTGCTGCATTTTCCGGTGACGGTGCCGCGTGCGCTGCTGGGCGATGCGGCGTGATTGGTTTTCAACCCGTGCCGAGCAACCGCGACAGCGCGTCGGCAAACCCGCGCTGCACGGCGCAGTCGGAGAAGTCCAGCAGCATGTGCAGCATCAACCCCAGGCCGATGAGGCGGGTGCGCGGCAACAGCGTCAGGCCCATGTAAATGGCGATGACCGGCAGCGTGTGCAGCGGATGAAAGCCGATGCTGCACCGGTCGGGATCGTAGATCGGCGAGGCCAGCAGGTGATCGGCGTCCACCAGCATGGTGATCAGCATGATCGTCCAGGCCCGTCGCCAGTCCGGGAGAAAAAAAATCCGGGCCACCAGCCCGGGAACCAGGACGTGCAGGATCAGGTGCAGGACGGCGGCAAGCGACATGGATTCGACTTTGAATGGGAAACCGGATGATGAACGGGCAAGCAACTGCGAGCTGCGAAGCTAAGCCAGATCGGCAGGCAGGACCAGTGCGCGAGTGCGCGCAGACCGTGGAGACCACCGCATGAGCTATCGATCAGCCCTGCGGCCGCAGCTTCTCGACGGCCAGGTCGTCATCGTCACCGGCGCCGGTTCCGGCATCGGCCGCTGCACCGCGCACGAAGTGGCCACGCTGGGCGCGATGCCGGTTCTCCTCGGCCGCAAGCTCGAAAAGCTGGAGCGGGTGCGCGACGAACTCGCGCAGGACGGCCTGGCCTGCAGCCTTCGGGTCATGGACATCCGCGATGCGACTGCGGTGCGCGAGGGCGTGGCGGCCATCCTTGCCGAGCACGGCCGCATCGATGGCCTGGTGAACAACGCCGGCGGACAGTTCCCGAGTCCGCTGCGCGACATTTCCGACAAGGGCTGGGACGCGGTGGTGCGCAACAATCTCAACGGCGGCTTCACCGTGATGCGCGAGGTCTACCAGCAGTGGATGGAGGCCCACGGCGGCGCCATCGTCAACGTCGTCGCCAGCGTGGATTTCGGCATGCCCAGCATGGGCCACTCCGGCGCCGCGCGGGCCGGCATGATCAACCTCACGCAGACCGCGGCCCTGGAATGGGTGCATCGCGGCGTGCGCGTCAACGCGGTGGCGCCGGGCTCCATCGCCACCAGCGGCATGGGTACCTACAACGCGGAATTCCAGCAGCGACTCAAGGCGCGGCGCAGCCAGATCCCCTATCAGCGCATGGGAACGGAGGCCGAGGTGTCGGCGTCGATCTGCTTCCTGCTGTCCGAGGCCGCGGCCTACATCACCGGCGTGGTGCTGCCGGTGGACGGTGGCCTGCGCCTGGCCAAGCATCTGCATGGGGTTCCGGAGCACCAGTCCATGCCGGCGTTCGACCCGTTCGGCAAGACCGTGCTGCCTGATTTTCTCAATACACCCGAAGGAAACTGACCGATGGATTTCTCGCTCACCCCGCAGCAGGAAATGCTGCGCGACACCGTCCGCCGCTTCTTCCAGACCGAGGTCGCGCCGATCGCCCGTGTCTGCGATGACGAGGAACGCTTCCCGAAAGAGATGATCCGCCAGTGGGGCGACATGGGGCTGATCGGCATCCGCTATCCGGAAGCCGACGGCGGCTCGGGTTTCGACAAGCTGGGCGAATGCCTGGCGCGCGAGGAGATGAGCCGCGTCAGCCAGGCGTTCGCGTCGACTTGGTCGGTGCAGGCGCACATGGGCCTGTGGCCGATCTGGCGCAGCGGCACCGCCGAGCAAAAGGCGAAGTACTTTGCTCCGGGCCTGAGGGGCGAGCTTGTGTCCTGTTTCGGCCTCAGCGAGCCCGAGGGCGGGTCCAATATCCGCGCCCTGCGCACGCGGGCGACCAAGGTGCCCGGTGGCTACCGCATCAGCGGCAGCAAGATGTACATCACCAACTCACCGATCGCCGACTTCGTGCTGCTGGCCGCGCGCACGCGGCCCGAACTCACGCCCGAGGCGGTGAGCCTGTTCATCGTCGAATTGCCCAATCCCGGCATCGTGATTCACAAGATGGCCAAGGAAGGCATCCGCGCCTCGGAGACCGGGCTGCTGCACATCGACGAGGCCTTCGTGCCGGACGAAGCGCTGCTCGGGGGGCAGGAGGGCACGTACCCCATCATCCTGGAATGTCTTTCCGAGAACCGCGTCGGCGTCGCCGCCAACTGCGTCGGCATGGCCCAAGGCGCGCTCGATGCCGCGATTGCCTACGCGCGTGACCGCGAGGTGGGCGGCAAGCGCATCGGCCATTACCAGGCCATCGCGCACAAGCTGGCCGACATGGCCGCGCAGATCGAGGCGGCGCGCTGGCTGGTGTACTACGGCGCCTGGCGCATCGAGCAGAACACGCTCGATGCCGCCACCGCCGCCAAGGTCAAGCTGACCGCCAGCGAATGCGCCTTGCACGTCACCGAGCAGGCCATCCGCATCCACGGCGGCGCCGGCATCATGCGCGATCACGCCGTGGGTCGCTTCCACCGCGACGCCTTCGTCTACGTCATCGGCGAGGGCACCAGCGAGATCCAGCGCAACATCATTGCGCGGAGTCTGAGCCTCTGAGCGTCTGCACCGTGCGGCCGGGGGCACGTGCGTGGCCCCCGGCTCGCCTTGGGCCCTAAGGGTATTGCGAGGTCTGCAGCCGATGGCATCGGGGCCAGCCTTCAGCCCATCAGGCCGTATTTCATCAGTTGCATCTTGATGAACACCCACCCGAAGCGCGTCAGCATGGCGGCTTTGTCGAACAGGCTGGGTTCGTCGTTGGCCCGCTCGCGCAGGTAATGCTGCAGCGCTTCGAGTTGCGCGTCACTGAGTTCCTCGAAGGGCGGCATGCCGCGCGCGGTGAGCGCGCCATCGCGCACGATCGCTGCGAAGGCCGTTGCGTCCAGCGGTACGCGCGATGCGCGCAGGTCGGGGGCGTAGCCACCGGCCACGGCCGCTGTGCCGTGGCAGAGCATGCATTTGGTGGCGTAGGTGAGCTTGCCGTGTTCGGCCTTCTCGGGGTCGACCTTGAAGTCGGGTGCTGCCACCACCTCCACCGTTGTGACGGGCGGTGGGGACGCGGGAAGAGGGGTGTCGGCATCGAGCTTGTAGGTGAGCAGGCGGCGCGGATACTGCCGGCCCACCCAGCCGCTCTGCGCGCTCAGCGAGCCCATCAGCATGGGGCTGCCACCCCAGCCGGCGAGGATGGACACGTACTGTTCGCCATCAACCTCGAAGGTGATGGGCGAAGCCTGGGTGCCCACGCCCATGTCCTGGCTCCATAGAATGCCGCCCGTGTGCGCGTCCACCGCGGCCAGTTTGCCGTCCGACCGGCCCTGGAACACCAGGCCGCCACGGGTGGTGAGTACGCCGCCGTTGGTGCCCCCGGGGGTGTCCAGCCGCCACGCCTGCTTCTGCGTGACCGGGTTCCAGGCCTGCAGGAAGGTGCTGCCCGCGTTGCGCGGCATGTCGTCGAAGAACAGCTTGACCCCCACCGGCATCAGGCCCTCGGGCGACCAGTTTTCCCGGGTGATGCCGCGGTCGTCGTAGTAGCCGGCCATTTCGCGCGTGGGGATGTAGACCAGGCCGGTGTCCGGGCTGTACGCCATGGGCTGCCAGTTGTGTGCGCCCGCGGGGCCGGGCCAGATCAGCGCCTCGCCGTTGGGATAACGCGCACCGTGCACTTCCACCGGGCGACCGGTTTCCAGATCGATGCGCTCTGCCCAGGTGACCTTGGCGATGGTCTCGGCCGAGATCAGCTTGCCGTTCTCGCGGTCGATCACGTAGAAAAATCCGTTTTTGGGCGCGTGCATCAGCACCTTGCGCGGTGTGCCGTTCAGCGTCAGATCGGCCAGCACCATGTCCATCGACGAGTTGTAGTCCCAGGTCTCGCCCGGGTTGGTCTGGTAATGCCAGACGTACTCGCCGGTGTCGGCGTCAAGCGCCACCACCGAGCAGAGGAACAGGTTGTCGCCACCGCCGGGGCTGCGCAGTTTCTGGTTCCAGGGCGAGCCGTTGCCGGTGCCCAGGTACACCCGGTTGAATTCGGGGTCGTAGGTCATGGCGTGCCACACGGTGCCGCCACCGCCGGACTTCCACCACTCGCCGTTCCAGGTCTTGGCGGCCATTTCCATGGCCTCGTTCTCGAAGCCGTCCGCCGGGTTGCCCGGCACCACCCACCAGCGCCAGAGTTGCTTGCCGGTTTCGGCGTCGTAGGTGGTGACGTAGCCCCGCACCTTGCCGAAATCGGCGCCGCCGTGGCCGATGATGACCTTGCCGTTGAACACGCGGGGTGCGCCGGTGATGTAGCGATTGTCGCCCGGCTCGATGGTCATCGCCTCCCACAGCAGCTCGCCGGTTTGGGCGTCGACGGCGATCAGGCGCCCGTCCTGCACGCCGGCGTAAATTTTGCCGTTCCAGTACGACAGGCCGCGGCTGCCCCAGGCCATGCGCATTTTCTTGGGGTCGACCTTGGGGTCGTACTTCCACAGCAGCTTGCCGCTGCGTGCGTCCACGGCGTGCAGCACGGTGAAGCCTGCGGCCACGTAGATCACGCCGTCCACGGCCAGCGGGATGGTGGAGACGTTCCAGACGTCCGGAAAATCCAGTGACCAGGCCAGCCCCAGGCGGTCAACCGTCTCGGGGTTGATGGCGTCCAGCGGGCTGAACCGCTGCTCGCTGAACGTACGCCCGCCGCCGGCCCAGTTGCGGCCGTCGGCCTCGTTGGCCAGCGCGGCCTGATCGTTGCTGGCCAGCGCCGAACTGGCGATCAGGCATCCGGCCAGCAGACTCAGCCATTGGGCGCCAACGGCAGCCCGGTGTGTGTATGTGATGCCCATAATCCCCTCGTTCCTGGTGCGCCCATCGGCTCTTTGGTCTGGCAGCAGAGACCTCGCCCGTCCCGAAGTCTGCTGGTAATTTGCGTTGTACGTATTCGGACAACGCACGGCAACTTTACACGGTTGCGGCGCGATGGCGATATCGACCCGTCTGACGCCTGTCGCAGCGCGGCCCGCCATGTGCCCCGAAGCGGTCGCGCCGCGCCGGGGCACTCTGGCGGCTACTTGTAGTGCACCCCGACGCTGCCGATGGTTTCGCGCGCGATGATGGTTTTCATGATCTGCGCCGTGCCGTCGCCAATCTGCAGGCCCATGACGTCGCGCAGACGCTGCTGGTGCGGCAGGTCCATCGTGTACCCGTAATGGCCGTGCAGCAGCAGGCAGTTCTGGATGATGTCGGTGCAGAACTTTGGCGCCATCCACTTGACCATCGCCGCCTCGCGCGTGTGGCGTTTGCCGGCGTCGCGCAGGGCCAGGGCGTGATAGCAGAGCGTGCGCATGGATTCGAGCTGGCTCTCGTGCTCGGCCAGCGGGAAGGACACGCCCTGGAACTTGGACAGCCGATAGCCAAAGGCTTCGCGCTCGCTGACGTAAGCCCAGGTCTCGTCAACCGAGGCCTGCGCCGCGCCGATGCACTGCAGCGCGATCAGGATGCGGCTCAGATCGAAGCCTTCCATGACCTGGGTGAAGCCGGTGTTCTCGCGACCGATCAGGGCGTTGGCGGGCACTTCCACATCGTCGAAGAACACCGAGCCGCGGCCGACGGGCTTGGTGCCGATGTCATTGAAGGCGATGCGGCTGACGCCGGGCAGATCCAGCGGCACGACGAAGGCGGAGACGCCGCGCGGGCCGCTGTCGTCGGGATTGGTGCGGGCGAAGGTGAGCATGCTGCTCGCCTGCTCGGCGAAGCTGATCGAGGTCTTCTCGCCCTTGAAGACGAACTTGTCGCCCTTGCGCGTGGCGGAGACCACCAGGTGCGAGGCGTCCGATCCGCCGCGCGGCTCGGTCAGGCCCAGTGCGCAAATGGATTCGCCTGCGGCCAAGTCAGGGATGTACTGCTCCTGCACCTCGGGTGACGCGTGGCGCAGCAGCACGTCGCAAATCAGCGGCGTCACCATGTTGAGGTAGCTGAGGTTGAAGTCGCCGTAGGCGATGGCCTCGCAGATCAGTCCGTTGACCAGGCTCGGCGCGCCGATGCCGCCGAACGCCTCGGGCACGTTGGGGGCGATCAGCCCGAGCGCGCCCATTTCGCGCATCAGCGCCCGGCTCATGGTGGGAATCGCTTCCCGGGACTGGTAGCCCTCGCGCAAGCGTTCGCGCGCGAAGCGCTCGGCGGTCTGCCGCACCATCTCGTGTTCTTCACCGAGCATCCATTGGGTCTTCATCGGCTACTCCTCCAGATATTGTTGTGTCGGGCCCGGTGGGCCACGTCGGCGTCGAGGCCATGTCGTTGCACGCGAACTTGCACGCGGCTCGTCTTTCGACTGATCATCCAGTGATGCGTGAATCATCCTGTGACGCGCATCCGACCGCCGCGGAGGCCACCCCAAATGCGTTTCACACCGGAACACGAACTGCTGCGCCAATCTATCAAGCGTTTGGTAGAAACGGAAATCGCGCCCCACGTTGATGCCTGGGAGGAGGAGGGCATCTTTCCCGCGCACGCGCTGTTCCCCAAGCTCGGCCGTGCCGGAATCCTGGGCATCACCAAGCCGGTGGAATACGGCGGGCAGGGCCTGGATTACAGCTATTCGCTGGTCTACGCCGAAGAAATTGGACGCATCAAGTGCTCGGGCCTGTCCACCGCCATCGGCGTGCAGACCGACATGGCGACGCCGGCACTGGCCCGCTATGGCAGCGAGTCGCTGAAGCGCGAATTTCTGGTGCCGGCGATTGCCGGCGAGTGCGTCACCAGCATCGCCGTCAGCGAGGTCGGCGCCGGTTCCGACGTGGCGTCGATCAAGACCACCGCGCGGCGCGATGGCGATGACTACATCATCAACGGTTCCAAGATGTGGATCACCAACGGCACCCAGTCGGACTGGCTGTGCCTGTTGTGCAATACCGGCTCCGAGAATGCCCCGCATCGCAACAAGAGCCTGATCGTGGTGCCCACCAAAACGCCGGGGGTCAGCATCGGCAAGCGACTGAACAAGCTGGGCGCTCGCAGCTCCGACACCGCGCCGATCTATCTCGACGAGGTGCGCGTGCCGGTGCGGCATCGCATCGGCGAAGAGGGCATGGGCTTCATCTACCAGATGCAGCAGTTCCAGGAAGAGCGCCTGTTCGCCGGCAGCAAGTACCTGAGCCAGATCGAGGACGCCATTACCGTCACCGCCGAATACACCGCCAGCCGCGTCGCCTTCGGCAAGCCCCTGCTCGATCAGCAGATGATTCACTGCAAGCTTGCCGAGCTGCAGGTCGAGTGCAACGCCGCGCGGGCGCTGCTGCGCGAGGCCGCCGAGCACTACATCGCCGGCGATGCCGATGCCACCCTGCTGACCTCCATGGCCAAGTTCAAGGTCGGGCAACTGGGCCAGACCGTGCCCAGCGCCTGCCTGCAGTTCTGGGGCGGGCAGGGCTTCATGTGGGACAGCCCGATCACGCGCATCTTCCGCGACACCCGCCTGTGCTCGATCGGCGGCGGCGCCAACGAGGTGATGCTACAGATTATCGCCAAGGATCTGGGCTACCACCCGGCCACGCGTAGCTCTGCCAGAAGCGGGTAGGCGCCAATGCCCATCATCGAATCGCAGGTGCGCCGCGACTCCGAAACCTTCGCGCGGCGTCGCAAGGCCATGCTGGCGCTGATCGCCCATATCGAACGTCTGGAGCAACAGGTGCACCGCTGCTCGGCGCGGGCCAAGCCGCAGTTCGACAAGCGCGGGCAGCTGTTGCCGCGTGAACGCCTGGCCCAGCTGCTCGATCCGGGCGCGAGCTTCGTCGAACTGTCCACCCTGGCGGGCTATGCGCAGCACGACGACGATGGCGTGGACGAGGTCTACGGTGCCGGCATCATCACCGGCATCGGCTACGTGGCGGGCACCCGCTGCATGGTGTACGTCAACGATGCCGCGATCAAGGGCGGCACCAACATGCCGCAGGCCTACGACAAGCTCAAGCGCGCGCAGGAGATCGCAATGCGCGCGCGGCTGCCGTTCATCAGCCTGGTGCAGAGCGGCGGCGGCAACCTGTTCAAGCAGCACCTGGGCTTCAACCGTGCCGGGCACCGCTTCATGACCCAGGCGCGCTCGTCTGCGGCGGGCATTCCGCAGATCACCGTCGTGCATGGCAATTCCACGGCGGGCGGCGCCTACATCCCTGGCATGTCGGACTACGTGGTGATGGTGCGCGGCAAGGCGCGCGCCTTTCTCGCCGGCCCGCCGCTGCTCAAGGCCGCCACCGGCGAGATCGCGGACGAAGAAACGCTGGGTGGCGCCGACATGCACGCCACGCACTCCGGCCTCGCCGAGTTTGTGGCGGAAGACGATGCGCACGCCATCCAGATTGCGCGCGAGCTGGTGCAGCAGCTGCGCTGGCATGAGCGCGTTCCCGCGCACCACGGCCGCGCGGTGGCGCCGCCGCGATATCCGGCGGAGGATCTCTGCGGTCTGGTGCCGGTGGACTACCGTGAGGCCTTCGACTGCCGGGAGATCATTGCGCGGCTGGTTGACGGTTCGGATTTCACCGAGTTCAAGGCCCTGTACGACCCGTACACAATCTGTGGTTTCGCCGAGATCGGCGGCTGGCCGGTGGGCCTGATCGGCAACAACGGCCCCATCGACAACCACGGTGCCGAGAAGGCGGCGCAGTTCATCCAGCTCTGCGGTCAGGCCAACAAGCCGATCATCTACCTGCAGAACACCACCGGATTCATCGTCGGCAAGGAATCCGAGACCGCCGGCATGATCAAGAACGGCGCCAAGCTGATCCATGCCGTTTCCAATGCGCGGGTGCCGCAGATCACCATCATCGTTGGTGCGTCCTATGGCGCGGGCAACTACGCCATGTGTGGCCGCTCGTTCGAGCCGCGCTTTCTGTTCGCCTGGCCCAACGCGCGGCTTGCGGTGATGGGCGGCGATCAGGCGGCGATGGTCATGGAGATCGTGGAAGACAACAAGCAGCGCGCACGCGGCAAGGCGCTGGACCGCGACAAGCTGGAAGCACAGAGCCGAGAACTGAAACTGCTGTACGACGAAGCCTCCAGCGCGCTGTACTGCACCTCACGGGTCTGGGACGAGGGCATCATCGATCCGCGTCGTACACGCGAACTGCTGGCGGAGCTGCTTGATCTGTGCATGCGCAACGAGAAGACAACGCTGCACGGCCTCCATTGAGTTCTGGCCGGCCTTGCCCATGGCCCGTCTGGCGCGGGCACGCATCGTGCGGCGTGATGCCTGAGGCGCGGGTGCCATGACAGCGACGCGCCGCAGCATGGCGCCCGAGGCAGATCGCGGGGCGGTGAAAACCTGGGTGGGCCAGCAATGCGCGCTGAACTTCGCGTCCGTGCCGGATCAGCCCGAGCGTCTGGGCGCGGGTGCGTCGCTGCTGCGCGGTTTCGCGGTGCCCGCCGTGGCCGACCTGCTCGACGCCCTGCATGCGCTGCAGGCGGTCTCGGCGTTTCGGCAGATGGTGACCCCGGGCGGCTTCCCGATGTCGGTCGCGGTGAGCAATTGCGGCGCGCTGGGCTGGACGTCCAGCCGCCAGGGCTATCGCTACACCGCGTGCGACCCGGACACCGGCCAAGCCTGGCCGCCCATGCCCGAGGCGTTCCGGCGCCTCGCCCGTGATGCTGCCGCGCACGCGGGATTCCCGCACTTTGATCCGGATGCCTGCCTGATCAACCGTTATCGACCCGGTGCCCGCCTGACCCTGCATCAGGATCGCAACGAGCGTGATTTCAGTCAGCCCATCGTCTCGGTGTCGCTGGGCATGAGCGCCACCTTCGTCTTCGGTGGCCTGTCGCGCACCGGCAAGACCGCCAAGTTGCCGCTGCACCACGGCGACGTGGTGGTCTGGGGTGGCCCCGACCGCCTGCGCTACCACGGCGTGCTGCCGCTGCCGGATCTGCCGCATCCGCTGCTGGGCCGCCAACGCATCAACCTGACGTTCCGCAAGGCAGGGTGAGCGCGCCGCGCCGGGCCGCGCGCACACCCCGGCGGCGTTCACATGAGTTCGACCGCCACCGCCACCGCTTCGCCGCCACCGATGCACAGGCTGGCCACGCCCTTCTTGCCGCCGCGCGCCCTCAAGGCGTGAATCAGCGTGGTGAGGATGCGCGCGCCCGAGGCGCCGATGGGGTGGCCCAGCGCGCAGGCGCCGCCATTGACGTTGACCTTGGCGGGGTCGAGCCCCAGTTCCTTGATGGACGTGAGCGTGACCACGGCGAAGGCTTCGTTGATTTCCCACAGGTCGACATCGGCCACCGACCATCCGGTCTTGTCGAGCAGCTTCTGCATGGCATCGACCGGGGCGATGGTGAACTCGGCCGGCAGCCGCGCGTGGCCCACGTGGGCGACGACGCGGGCCAGCGGCGTGGCGCCGAACTCGGCGGCTTTCGAGGCGCGGGTGATGACCAGCGCCGAGGCGCCGTCGTTGATCGAGCTGGCATTGGCCGCGGTCACCGTGCCGTCCTTCTTGAAGGCGGGCTTGAGACCGGGAATCTTCTCCGGCATCGCGCGCTGCGGGCCTTCATCGAGGGTGATGGCCTCGACGCCTTTACGGGTCTTGACCTCCACCGGCACGATCTCGGCGTCGAAGATGCCGCTGTCGCCGGCGTGCTTGGCGCGCTTCAGCGATTCGATGGCGAAGGCATCCTGGTCCTCACGCGTAAAGCCGTACAGCGTCACGGCCTCTTCGGCGAACGCGCCCATCGGCGTGCGCGTCTGGTAGGCATCTTCAAGCCCGTCGATGGCCATGTGATCGAACAGCTCGCCGTGCCCGTATTTGATGCCGCCGCGCACGCGGACCAGATGCGGGGCATTGGTCATGCTTTCCATGCCGCCGACCACCGCGACATCGACACTGCCGGCGCGCAGCGCATCGTGGGCCAGCATCACGGCCTTCAGGCCCGAGCCGCACATCTTGTTGATGGTCAGCGCCGTCACGTTGTCGGGCAGGCCGGCCTTGCGGCTGGCCTGGCGCGCCGGAGCCTGACCCTGACCGGCGCCGAGCACGTTGCCCATGATCACGTCGTTGATCTGCTCGGGCTTGAGCCCGGCCCGTTCCACGGCGGCCCGAATGGCCACGGCACCCAGGTCGCTGGCGCTGAGGGCAGAGAAGCAGCCCAGCAGCGCGCCCATGGGGGTGCGGACGGCGCTCAGGATCACGATATCGTCGGTGTTGCTCATTGCAGCGGTCTCCTCTGGTTCGAAAAACAAGGCTCAGGCGCCGATTATCACCGATGCCGCCCGTCCGCCCGCCGCCGCTACACTCGGGGGCCACACACAGGACGGGCCGTACATGACCGTGAAGCAAGGCAGTGGCCGGCAGGCGCATGTTTGATCACCCCGAATTCGATGCCCACGAAGAGGTGGTCTTCCACCACGACGCTGACTCGGGTCTGCGCGCCATCATCGCCGTGCACAGCACCGCGCTGGGGCCGTCCTTGGGCGGCTGTCGCATGGTGGCCTATGCCGACGGGGCGGCGGCACTGACCGACGCGCTGCGGCTGTCGCGGGCCATGAGCTACAAGGCCGCGCTGGCCGATTTGCCCCAGGGCGGCGGCAAAAGCGTGATCTGGGGCGATCCGCTGCACGACAAGACCGACGCGCTGATCGATGCCATGGGGCGTTTCGTGCAGCGCCTTGGCGGGCGTTATCTGATTGCCGAAGATTCGGGCACCTCGGTGGCCGACATGCGGCGCATGGCGCAGTACACGCCGTATGTGACCGGGTGGACGCCCGGCGGCGAGAGCGCCGATGGCCGCACCGGCGACCCGTCGCCCGCCACCGCGTACGGCACCTGGGTGGCGATGCGCGCCGCATGGCAGCGGCTCAGCGGCGCGCCCACGCTGGCCGGCGTGGGGGTCGCGGTGCAGGGCCTGGGCAGCGTCGGCATGCGGCTCTGTGCGCGGCTGTCGGCCGAGGGTGCACGGCTCATCGTTGCCGACACCCACCCGGCACGCGTGGACGAGGCCGTGCGGCGCTTTGCCGCGCAGGCGGTCGATGCACAGGCCATCCACGCCGTGCCTGCCGAGGTGTTCTCGCCCAATGCACTGGGCGCGGTACTGAATGCCCAGACCCTCCCGGAACTGCAATGCCGCCTGGTGTGCGGCGCGGCCAACAATCAGCTGGCGACCCCTGAAGATGCCGGGCATCTTGTGGCGCGCGGCATCTGCTTTGCGCCTGATTACGTCGTCAGTGCCGGTGGCATCATCGACATTCATCATCAGCGCATCGGCTATGACGCGGCCGCCGCCACGGCGCACCTGGACCGCATTGGCACGACCTTGCTGGACATTCTTCAACGGGCCGAACGGCAGGGCCTTTCGCCCGCCGTGGTGGCTGACGCGATGGCGCGCGAGCGCATCGAACGGGCGGAGCGCTACCGATGAACGACGCATCGCTGATGGCCCTGGGCCAGCGCCTGCAGCAACGTGGCCAATGGCTGGCCGTGGCCGAGTCCTGCACTGGCGGACTGATCGCGGCGCAGATCACCGACATTTCCGGCGCCTCGGCGTGGTTCGACCGCGGTGTGGTGACCTACTCCAACCGGGCCAAGACCGAGCTGCTGGGCGTGCCCGCCGCGCTGCTGGATGCGCACGGCGCGGTCAGCGGGCAGGTGGCCAGCGCCATGGCGGCCGGCCTGCGCGCGCGCGCCGCAGTGGACTGGACGGTCGCCGTCACCGGCATTGCCGGGCCGGGCGGCGGCACGCCCGACAAGCCGGTCGGCACGGTATGGATTGCCTGGGCAGGCGTGGGCGGAACGGTCGAGGCCGAGCACTGCCTGTTCGGCGGTGACCGTGCCTCGGTGCGCCAGCAAACCGTGACGCGGGCGCTGGCGGGGCTGCTCCAGCGGGTGGCTGTGGGATAATCCCCAGTCAATCTCGATTAACCGGATACGCGCAATGGACGACAACCGCAAAAAAGCCCTCGAAGCCGCACTCGCCCAGATCGAGCGCCAGTTCGGCAAGGGCGCGATCATGCGGATGGGCGTGGATGAACGGCCCGACATCGACGTGATCTCCACCGGGTCGATCACGCTCGACGCCGCCCTCGGCATCGGCGGCGTGCCGCGCGGTCGCGTGGTCGAGATCTACGGGCCTGAATCCTCCGGCAAAACCACCTTCGCGCTGCACGTGGTCGCCTCGGCCCAGAAGGGCGGCGGTGTTGCCGCGTTCATCGACGCCGAACATGCGCTCGACACCACCTACGCCGAAAACCTGGGCGTCAACGTGGCCGATCTGCTGATCAGCCAGCCCGATACCGGCGAACAGGCGCTGGAAATCACCGACATGCTGGTGCGCTCCAACTCGGTGGATGTGGTGGTGGTGGACTCGGTGGCCGCACTGGTGCCCAAGTCGGAACTGGAAGGCGACATGGGCGATGCCTCGGTGGGCGTGCAGGCGCGCCTCATGAGCCAGGCCCTGCGCAAGCTCACCGGCACCATCAACCGCTCGCGCACCACCGTGATCTTCATCAACCAGCTGCGCATGAAGATCGGCGTGATGATGCCGGGGCAGTCGCCCGAAACCACCACGGGGGGTAACGCGCTCAAGTTCTACGCCAGCCAGCGGCTCGATATTCGCCGCATCGGTGCCATCCGCAAGGGCGACGAAGTGGTGGGCAATGAAACCCGCGTGAAAGTGGTGAAGAACAAGCTGGCGCCGCCGTTCAAGCAGGTGGTGTTCGAAATCATGTACGGCGAGGGCATTTCACGTGAAGGCGAATTGATCGACCTCGGCGTGGCCAACAAACTGGTCGAGAAATCGGGCTCGTGGTACGCCTACAACGGCGAGAAGATCGGGCAGGGCAAGGAGAACGCCCGCAACTTCCTCAAGGAAAACCCCGAGATCGCCGCCACCCTGGAAAAAACCCTGCGCGACCTGCTGGTGCCCGGCCGCAAGCGCAACGCAACCCCCGCTGCTGCGATTACCGAGGAAGCGGCCGAGTAAGCGCGGCGCGCTCCCATGCAACGGCGACCCACCAGACCTCTGGAACCCGCCGAAGCAAAGGAGCGCGCCCTGCGCCTGCTGGCCCGGCGCGAGCACGGCCAGCGCGAGCTTCGGCAAAAGCTCACCGCGCGGGGCGCCAGCACTGAACTGGCCGAAGCCACCGTGGCCCAGCTGGCCGAACGGGATTACCAGTCTGACGCGCGCTACGCCGAGCGCCTGGCGGCGCATCGTGCGCAGCAGGGCTACGGCCCCAACTGGATTCGCGCCGAACTGGCGCAGGCAGGCGTGACGCGTGACGAGGCGGCCCGGGTGCTGGACGCCGTCGAAATCGACCGCGACTGGACCGAACGCGCGCGTGAACTGCTGGCGCGCAAAGGTCTTGCCCACCCGGCCGACGCCGCCACCCGGCTCAAGGCCGGACGCACCCTCGTGCAACGCGGCTTCACCGGCGAGCAGGCGCGTGCGGCGCAGCGGTCGCCGGAACCGGATTAAAGCTGGCCCGGCGCCGCGCTCGGGGCAGACGGAAGGGGCTGTCTATACTGGCCACACTTCGGTTCAGTGCGCGAACGCTCAGGTCTGCGATGTCCACCCCATTCACCTACCCGCAGGCGCCGCAGGCGCAGCCGCTCCATGTCAAAGAACTCGACATCGAATCGGCCCTCATCGAGAAACTCCGCGGGCTCAAGTACACCGAGCGCCCCGACATCCGCGACCGCGCGGCCCTTGAAGCCAACTTCCGCCAGAAGTTCGAGGCCCTCAACCGCGTCCGCCTCACCGATGGAGAGTTCAAGCGGTTGCTGGAAGAACTCACCATCCCCGACGTCTTCACCGCCGCCCGCGTCCTGCGCGAGAAGAGCGACTTCACCCGCGACGACGGCACGCCGCTGACGTACACCCTGGTCAACATCAAGGACTGGTGCAAGAACGACTTCGAAGTCGTGCAGCAGCTGCGCATCAACACCGACTACAGCCACCACCGCTACGACGTGCTACTGCTGATCAACGGTGTGCCCGTGGTGCAGATCGAGCTCAAGACCCTCAGCGTCAACCCGCGCCGGGCCATGGAGCAGATCGTCGAGTACAAGAACGATCCGGGCAACGGCTACACCCGCACGCTGCTCTGTTTCGTGCAGCTCTTCATCGTCAGCAACCGCACCGACACCGTCTATTTCGCCAACAACAACGCCCGACATTTCTCGTTCAATGCAGACGAGCGCTTCCTGCCGGTCTATCGCTGGGCGGACCGCGACAACAAGCCCGTCAGCCACCTCGACGACTTCGCCGATCGCTTTCTGCAGAAGTGCGAGCTGGGCCGCATGATCAGCCGCTACATGGTGCTGATCCAGAGCGAGCAGAAGCTGCTGATGATGCGGCCGTACCAGATCTACGCCGTGCAGGCCATCGTCGACTGCATCGAGCAGAACTGCGGCAACGGCTACATCTGGCACACCACCGGCAGCGGCAAGACGCTCACCTCCTTCAAGGCCTCCACCTTGCTCAAGGAGAACGATCAGATCGACAAATGCCTGTTCGTGGTGGACCGCAAGGACCTCGACCGGCAAACGCGCGAAGAATTCAACAAGTTCCAGGAAGGTTGCGTCGAAGAGAACACCAACACCGCCGCCCTCGTCCGCCGCCTGCTGTCGGACGACAAGGCCGACAAGGTCATCGTCACCACCATCCAAAAGCTCGGTTTGGCGCTTTCCGGGAGCGCCGACGTCCCCGTCGGCAGTCGCGCCAATCGCGGCGCGCACCCGAGCTACCGCGAACGCCTCGCCCCGCTCTCGACCAAACGCATCGTCTTCATCTTCGACGAATGCCACCGCTCGCAGTTCGGCGATAACCACCAGGCCATCAAGGAATTCTTTCCGCGCGCCCAGCTCTTCGGCTTTACCGGCACGCCCATCTTCGACGCCAATGCCTCGCGACAGCAGATTACCGGCGATCAGGCCAGCCTTCGCACCACCGAAGACCTGTTCCAGCGAGAGCTGCACGCCTACACCATCACCCACGCCATCGAGGACAAGAACGTCCTGCGCTTTCACGTGGACTACTACCTGGGAACGTCCCCGGGAGCGCCTGCGTCCTCGCCGGCAGAGGGCAAGAAGCCGACGGGGACGTCGGCGCTCCCAGGGGCGTCGGCGCTCCCGGCCCCGAAGCGCGCCGTGGTCGAGGCCATCTTGGCCAAGCACGACACCGCCACCCACAGCCGCCGCTTCAACGCCCTGTTCGCCACCGCCTCGATCAACGACGCCATCGAATATCACGGCCTGTTCCAGAGCATTCAAGCCGAACGGCAGGCCGAAGACTCCGCGTTCGTGCCGCTCAGGATCGCCTGCGTCTTCTCCCCGCCGGCCGAAGGCAATGCGGACGTGAAGCAGATTCAGGAAGACCTGCCCACGGAAAAGGCCGACAACGAAGTGGAGCCGGAAGCCAAGAAGGCCGCGCTCAAAGCCATCATCGCCGACTACAACGCCCGCTACGGCAGCAACCACGGCATCGGCGACTTCGACCTCTACTACCAGGACGTGCAGAAGCGCATCAAGGACCAGCAGTTCCCCAATGCAGACCTGCCGAAGAAGGGCGCCGAGAAAATCGACATCACCTTGGTGGTGGACATGCTGCTCACCGGCTTCGACTCCAAGTACCTCAACACCCTGTACGTGGACAAGAACCTCAAGCACCACGGCCTCATTCAGGCCTTCTCGCGCACCAACCGCGTGCTCAACGCCACCAAGCCGCACGGTCAGATTCTCGACTTCCGTGCCCAGCAAAAGGCGGTAGACGAGGCCATCGCCCTTTTTTCCGGCGGCAAGAACGACAACCCCAGAGAGATCTGGCTGGTAGACCCGGCCGAAAAGGTCGTCGACAAGCTGAAGGACGCCTTGGTCAAGCTCGATGAGTTCCTGCAATCGCAGGACCTGCCGCCCGCGCCCGAGAGCGTGCCAGCGCTGAAAGGTGACGTGGCCCGCGCCGCCTTCATCGAGCGCTTCCGCGAAGTGCAGCGCCTCAAGACCCAGCTCGACCAGTACACCGACCTCAAGCCGGAACTGAAGGCGCAAGTGGAAACCCTGCTGCCGCGCGATGAACTGAACGCCTATCGCGGCGTGTACCTGAGCACCGCCCAGCAGCTCAAGGAGCAGCGCGCCGGGAGCGTCGGCGTCCCCGCCGGCACCACGGAGCTGATCGAGCAGCTCGACTTCGAGTTCGTGCTGTTCGCCTCCGCCGTCATCGACTACGACTACATCATGAAGCTGCTGGCCAACTTCTCGGACAAGGCGCCGGGCCGGCAGTCCATGAGTCGCGATCAGCTCATCGGCCTGATCGAAGCCGATGCCAAGTTCATCGACGAGCGCGAGCTGATCACAGACTACGTTCGCAGCCTGCAAGCCGGACAGGGGCTGGATGAAAAGGCCATCCGCGAGGGCTATCAGCGATTCAAGAATGAGCGACTCAGCGCCGAACTCGCCGCCATTGCCACCCAGCACGGCCTCGCGCCCGAGCGGCTGCAGGCGTTCACCGATGCCATCCTGCAACGCATGGTGTTTGACGGCGAGCGGCTCACCGAACTGATGGCGCCGCTGGGCCTCGGTTGGCGCGAGCGGCGGGTGAAGGAACTGGCGCTGATGGATGCGCTGGTGCCTGTGCTCAAGAAGCGGGCGGCGGGGCGGGAGATTTCTGGCCTCAGTGCTTACGAATCATGAAGAACCCGCGAACGCTGGGAGCGTCCCTGGGAGCGCCGGCGTCCTCGCCGGCAGGCAACAAGAAGCCGACGGGGACGTCGGCGCTCCCAGCGCTCACGCCGAAGCTGCGGTTTCCGGAGTTTCGGGATGGGGTGGGGTGGCAGGAGAAAGCGCTTGATGACTGCTTGGACTATGAACAACCAACGCCGTACCTGGTTTCGGATACGAGCTACAGCCCTTCATTTAGGACGCCTGTCCTGACAGCAGGCAAAACATTCGTCCTCGGATACACCAACGAAGATTACGGAATTTTCAGTGAAAGGCTCCCAGTAATCATTTTTGACGACTTCACGACTGCCACTCAGTTCGTTGATTTTCCTTTCAAGGCGAAGTCTTCCGCAATGAAGATTCTGCGGGCGAAAGGGGGGGCAAATATCAAGTTCATGTATGAGCGGCTGCAGACGCTTTCATACGAGGTTGGCGCACATGAACGGCATTGGATTTCTAAGTTCGCTCCAATGCTTGTTGCAGTTCCCAAACCGGCCGAACAACAAAAAATCGCCGAGTGCCTGAGCACGCTGGACGAGCTGATCGGCACTGAGCGCCAAAAACTCGACGCGCTCAAGGCCCACAAAAAAGGGCTCATGCAGCAGCTCTTCCCCCGCGAAGGCGAAACCCTCCCCGGCCTCCGCTTTCCTGAGTTCCGAGACGCTGATGAGTGGAAGAGGAAGGCAGTCGACGCACTTGTCGAAACGGTGACGCCGCCTAAAAAGCTACAGACTGCCGATTATCGCCCGGCGGGGAAGTTCCAAGTGATAGACCAGTCTCAGGATTACATCTGCGGATGGACTGACGACGCAGACGCCGTGATCGAGAGCGGTCTGCCCGTTGTCGTGTTTGGCGACCATACTTGCGCACTGAAGTTCGTCGCACACCCGTTCGCGCAGGGGGCCGACGGAATAAAAATCATGAAAGCTAAGAAAGATGTGAGCGACGATTTCCTATTCTTCTCCCTGCAAGCAAGCCCGGTTCAGCAAGAGAGTTACAAGCGACACTTCTCTACCCTCCGAGAGCGAATGATTGCCTTCCCAGAAAGAGACTCCGGAGAGCAACAACGCATCGCCTCCTGCCTCTCCTCCCTCGACGACCTGATCGCCGCCCAAAACAACAAGCTCGAAGCCCTCAAGACCCACAAGAAAGGGCTCATGCAGCAGCTCTTTCCCTCGCCCGGGGAGGCTGAGGCGTGAGCGGCCAGCCCGCGATTCATCGGTTCCCCTCCCTCGAACGTCTAGTCGTGCGGCTGCGCGACGACTTCCACAGCGGCGGTCAGGACTTTGTACTGCTCTACGCCTACAACGGTACAGGCAAGACCTGGCTCTCAATGGAGTTCAAGGATGCTGGAAAAAAGACAGTCACCAACTATCTCGCCACTGAAAGCGGCGATACCCTCGCTGCTGACAGCGACACAGCGTTGGCGGTAGCCAGCGTTCAAAGTGACACGCTCTATTTCAACGCTTACACCGAAGACCTCTTCGTGTGGGACAACGACCTGCAAGACGACCGCAAGCGCGTCCTTCGCCTCAACTCAAATTCCCGTTTCTTTCTCGGGCTCAACGAGCTCGCGCTTGAGGAGCGCATCCAGTCTTACCTCGGCCGTTATACCGATCTTGATTTCGACATTGATTACACGGACTGGAGCATTTCATTCCGCAAGGGTGAGGCGGAGCACATCAAGGTCTCTCGCGGCGAGCAGAACCTTTTCATCTGGTGTCTCTTCATGGCCATTTGCGAGCGCGTGATCGACGGCCATCCGTCTTACGGCTGGGTCAGATTCTTCTACATCGATGATCCGGTTTCTTCGCTCGATGATAACAATGCCATCGCCGTTGCCTGCGATCTGGCAACGCTGCTGCGCAAAGCCAAGGGGCGCACCAAAATAGAAACAGACTCCAACGGCGCGGAGCGAAAAGTTGCTGACCCGATCAAGGTGATCATCTCCTCGCACCATGCCCTTTTCTTCAATGTGGTTTTCAATGAGCTGAGGACACCCTCTAGCCTGAAGTGCAAGCCTTACTTCCTGCATCGCCCGAACCGAGGCACCGAGTACACCTTGCGCGCCACAGATGAAACGCCGTTTTTTCATCACGTGGCCATGTTGAGTGAATTGCAGAGGGCGGCACAGCCCGACGGCGTGCTTTTCACCTATCACTTCAATATGCTCCGTAGCGTGTTGGAGAAGACCGCCACCTTCTTCGGCAAAAAGGATTTTTCCGCCTGCCTCGAAGGCATGAAGGATGAAGGGCTATATTCGCGCGCGCTCAACCTACTGAGCCACGGCAAGTATTCGCTTTACGAACCGGTCGAAATGTTGGACGACAACAAGCAGCTCTTCCGCGACACCCTCGCCGCCTTCCTCGACAAGCACGCTTTCGATCTACCGGAATTAGTGAAAAAGGCGACACCCGTTGCCGCACCCATCGTGACCCAACCGCAAGCGATCACCTGAAATGCTGATCCTCTACACCACCGAAGACGGCAAGAGCCAGATCAAGCTGCGGGCCGCTCAGCAGACCGTCTGGCTGACCCAGCTCGAAATGGCGGAGCTGTTCGACGCCAGCAAGCAGAACATCTCCCTGCACCTGAAGAATCTCGTTGAGGATGGGGAGTTGGACGCGGCGGCAACTGTCAAGGAATCCTTGACAGTTCAAGTTGCAGGCGGCCGCCAGCCAACTACCGAAAAGTCCTCGGTAGTTGGACCCGCTCTGCACAGAATGGGCATGGAGCCTCTGCTGCGCCCGTCAGTCCCGCGAAAGCGGGAATCCAGATCAGGCCACCAACCATGCGCAAAAGGCTGGATTCCCGCCTGCGCGGGAATGACGGATTCTCGCGGGCGTGTCGAGCAGTTCGTAGGGACGGTGTCGGCATGAGCAAGAAGATCATCATCATCGCCGGGCCAAATGGCGCGGGAAAAACCACCTTTGCTCGTTCGTTCCTGCCGCAAGAGGCGCAGTGCCCGCGTTTCATCAATGCCGATTTGATCGCCGCCGGCCTTGCACCGTTTGCGCCGGAGACCGCCGCCATCAAGGCGGGGCGGCTGACGCTGGACGAAATTAATGGCTGTACCCGGCGGGGTGAAAGCTTCGCCTTTGAGACGACGCTCGCTGGCCTTGGCTACCTTGCGCATATCCGGGCATGGCGGGCGGCGGGTTACCACGTCAGTCTGTTCTTCCTTTCGCTGCCCGCGGTCGAAGACGCGATTGCCCGAGTTGCCGAGCGCGTGCAGCAAGGCGGCCATAACATTCCGGAGGCGGTGATTCGTCGCCGATTTAGCGCCGGATGGCGCAATTTCGAGCGGGCCTACAAGCTGGCCGTGGATGACTGGGCCTTGTACGACAACCGGGGCGAAAGCCCGATATTGCTGGAATGGGGAGAGAACCCATGAATCAGAAAGACATTTCACAAGCAAAGAACCCCGATCTGCGTCACTCGGTGGCGGCCATGCACCGCGCGGCCGCGGCGGCACGTGAGACGGCGATCCGCACGGGGACGCACCTCGTAGTGCGCAGGAACGGTCAACTCGTCCGCATCCCCGCAGCTGAGTTGCAGGCTGAAGAGGCACAAAAGCCCGCATGACCGCCAACGAGCAACAGCGCCTCGGCAAAACCCTCTGGAACATCGCCGACCAGCTACGTGGCGCAATGAACGCGGATGATTTTCGCGACTACATGCTGGCGTTCCTGTTCCTGCGCTATCTGTCCGACAACTACGAGACCGCTGCGAAGAAGGAGCTGGGCCCGGACTATCCCGATGTGCCTGCTGGCGATACCCGTGTGCCGCTGGCGCTGTGGTACGCCAACAATCCGGCGGACGCCATCGAGTTCGAGAAGCAGATGCGCCGCAAGGTGCATTACGTCATCAAGCCGGAGCATCTCTGGGCCAGTATCGCCAGCCTCGCCAAGGCCCAGAGCGGCGACCTGCTCGAAACCCTGCGCGAGGGCTTCAAGTACATCGAGAACGAATCGTTCCAGAGCACCTTTGGCGGCCTGTTCTCCGAGATCAATCTCGGCTCGGAAAAGCTCGGGCGGACCCACGCCGACAAGAACAAGACGCTCTGCGACATCATCAAGGAGATCGCCAAGGGGCTGGCTGATTTTTCCGCCGACATCGATGCGCTCGGCGACGCCTATGAGTACCTGATCGGCCAGTTCGCCGCCGGCTCCGGCAAGAAGGCGGGCGAGTTCTACACGCCGCAACGCATCTCGGACATTCTCTCGGCCATCGTCACACTCGACAGCCAGGAGCCGGCGACGGGCAAGGTGCCGCACCTCGGTAGCGTCCTCGATTTCGCCTGTGGCTCAGGCTCCCTGCTGCTTAACGTGCGCAAGCGCATGGGCTCGCACGGCATCGGCAGGATCGTCGGCCAGGAAAAGAACATCACCACCTACAACCTCGCGCGCATGAACATGCTGCTGCACGGGGTGAAGGACACCGAGTTCGAGATCTACCACGGCGACACCCTGACCAACGACTGGGACAGTCTGCGCGAAACCAACCCGGCGAAGATGCCGAAGTTCGACGCCGTGGTCGCCAATCCGCCTTTCAGCTACCGCTGGGAGCCGAAGGACGACATGGGCGACGACGTGCGTTTCAAGAATCACGGTCTTGCGCCGAAGTCCGCCGCCGACTTTGCCTTCCTGCTCCACGGATTCCACTACCTCAAGGATCAGGGCGTGATGGCCATCATCCTGCCCCACGGCGTGCTGTTCCGGGGCGGCGCCGAGGAGCGTATCCGCACCAAGCTGCTCAAGGACGGCCACATCGACACCGTCATCGGTCTGCCCGCGAATCTGTTCTATTCCACGGGCATTCCCGTCTGCATCCTGGTGCTCAAGAAGTGCAAGAAGCCGGACGACGTGCTGTTCATCAACGCTGCCGAGCACTTCGAGAAAGGCAAGCGTCAGAACTTTCTGACCGACGCGCACATCGAGAAAATCGTTTCGGCCTATCAGTACCGCCGGGAGGAAGACCGCTATTCCAAGCGCGTGTCGATGGAGAAGATTGCCGAGGAAGGCTACAACCTCAACATCTCCCGTTACATCAGCACGGCGGTAGCGGAGAAGGAGATTGATCTTGAAGCCACGCATCGGGACCTATTGACCATTGAAAAATCGGCCCGGGAGGCGCGGGACAAGCACAACGTGTTCTTGCGGGAGCTGGGCCTGCCACCGCTGCCGGCGGCGGACCCGGCGGGGTGAGCATCAAGGGGTGTTGGCGGTGGCGAATGCGGCAACGCTTATGCGTGCCGGGTGCGGCAGCCACTATTTCCGCCTTGCGTCAGGCGCGGCCCACCCGACTCGCTGAGCACTCACCCTTCGCGTTGCGGTTTTTGAAATCCGCCCGGCACGATCAGCGGCCAGTGGGGTTTTCGGCAATCGGGTCCAACGTGCGGTTTGGACGCCGCTTCCTTAAGCTATGCGACCTTTTTTCGCGGCTGCCCGCATGAACAGCAACGATGTGCGCGCCAGGTTTTTGGCGTTTTTCGAGTCCAAGCAGCACACGGTGGTGCCGTCGGCGCCGCTGGTGCCGGGCAATGACCCCACATTGCTGTTCACCAATGCCGGCATGGTGCCGTTCAAGGACGTGTTTACCGGTCAGGAACAGCGCCCTTACAGCCGCGCCGCCAGCAGCCAGAAGTGCGTGCGCGCCGGCGGCAAGCACAACGATCTTGAAAACGTCGGCTACACCGCGCGGCACCACACGTTTTTCGAGATGCTGGGCAACTTCAGTTTTGGCGACTATTTCAAGCAGGACGCCATTCCCTGGGCTTGGGAATTCATCACCTCCAAGGACTGGCTGGGGATCGACCCGTCGCGGCTGCTGGTGACGATTTACCACACCGACGAAGAGGCCCACGCGCTGTGGAAAGACGTGGTGGGCGTGCCGGCCGACCGCATCGTGCGCATCGGCGACAACAAAGGCGCCGAGTACGCCAGCGACAACTTCTGGACCATGGGCGACACCGGTCCCTGCGGGCCGTGCACCGAGATTTTCTACGACCACGGCGACCACATTCCGGGCGGGCCGCCCGGTTCGCCGGATGAAGACGGCGACCGCTGGATTGAAATCTGGAACGTGGTGTTCATGCAGTTCGAGCGCCACGCAGACGGCCGCATGACGCCGCTGCCCAAGCCCAGTGTCGACACCGGCATGGGTCTGGAGCGCATCTCGGCGCTGATGCAGGGCACCCACGACAACTACCAGATCGACAGCTTTCGCATGCTCATCGAGGCCATCGCCGCGCTGGCGGGGCAGAAGCCTTACGACAGCGCCTCGCAGAAGGTGATTGCCGACCATATTCGCGCCACCAGCTTCCTGATGCTCGACGGCGTGCTGCCGGGCAATGAAGGGCGCGGCTACGTGCTGCGGCGGATCATGCGCCGCGCCATTCGCCACGGCTACAAGCTGGGGTTGAATGACGCGTTCTTCCACACGCTGGTGGCGCCGCTGGGCCGCGCGATGGGCGAGGGGTACCCCGAACTGCTCGCCAAGCAGGCGTGGCTGGAAAAAACCATCCGCGCCGAAGAAGATGCGTTTGCCACCACCCTGGACAAGGGCATGAAGCTGCTGGACGACGCCATTGCGGGTTTGAGCGCGCAGCAGATTCCCGGTGAGGTGGTGTTCAAGCTTTACGACACCTACGGCTTCCCGGTGGACCTGACCGCCGACATTGCCCGCGAACGCGGGCTGACGCTGGACCTTGATGGCTACGAACGCGAGATGACCGCGCAGCGCAACCGCGCGCGTGCGGCCAGCGGCTTCAAGGCCGATGCCAAACTCAGCTACGAGGGCGAGGCGACCTGCTTCGTCGGCTACGACCATCTGAAGGCCGAGGCCACCGTGGTCGGCCTGTTCCGCGACGGCCAGCCGGTGGCGGCATTGCAGGCCGGCGAGACCGGTGTGGTGGTGCTGGACCGCACGCCGTTCTATGCCGAGTCGGGCGGCCAGGTGGGCGATGTGGGGCGCATCAACACGTTTCAGGTGGAGGACACGCTCAAGATCAAGGGCGGTGTGTTCGGCCATCACGGCCGGCTTGCCGAGGGCGTGCTGAGCGTGGGGGATGCGGTGACCGCCGAAGTCACCGAAAGCCTGCGCCGTGCCTCGATGCGCAATCACTCTGCCACGCACCTGTTGCACCGCGCGCTGCGTGACGTGCTGGGTGAGCACGTGGCGCAAAAAGGCTCTCTGGTCGATGCCGCGAAAACCCGCTTCGATTTCTCGCACCCTCAGCCGGTCACGGCCGATGAAATCACCGAGATCGAGAATCGCGTCAACCGCGCCATTCTCGCCAACGTGCCGGTACAGGCCGCACTGATGGGCTATGACGACGCCATTGCCAGTGGGGCCATGGCGCTGTTCGGCGAAAAATATGGCGACGAAGTGCGCGTGCTCACGATGGGCGACTTCAGCACCGAGCTGTGCGGCGGCACGCACGTGGGCCGCACCGGCGACATCGGCCTGTTCAAAATCGTGTCGGAAGGCGGGGTGGCTTCGGGCATTCGCCGCGTGGAGGCCATCACCGGCGAGAACGCGCTGGACCATCTGCGGCATCTGGAATCAACCCTGAAGGCCGCCGCCGAGCGGGTACGCGGTGGCCGTGACGATCTGGTCGAGAAAATCGATGCGCAACTGGAACGCACCCGGGCGCTGGAGAAAGAAGTGGCCGCCCTCAAGGGCAAGCTGGCCGGCGCCGCCAGCGGCGACCTGGCCAGCCAGGCGCGCGACATCAAGGGCGTGAAGGTGCTGGCCGCGCAGGTCGATGGCGTGAGCGGCAACGACCTGCGCGACCTGCAGGATCAACTCAAGAACAAACTGGGCAGCGGCATCGTGGTGCTGGGCGCGGCCGACGGCGACAAGGTCAGCCTGATTGCCGGGGTCACGCAGGATTTGACCGGCCGCATCAAGGCCGGCGATCTGATCAAGGCGGTGGCCGCGCAGGTGGGCGGCAAGGGGGGCGGCCGGCCGGACATGGCGCAGGCCGGTGGAACGGACGCCGCTGCCTTGCCAGCGGCCTTGGACTCGGTCTACGCCCACGTGGAGGGCGTGCTCTAAATGGCACTGATTGTTCAGAAGTACGGCGGCACGTCGATGGGCTCGGTGGAGCGCATCCAGCATGTGGCGGCCAAGGTTGCCGGCTTTATCGCGCGCGGCGATCAGGTCGTGGTCGTGGTCTCGGCAATGAGCGGCGAGACCGACCGGCTGACCAAGCTGGCCAAAGAAATCAACCCGCGCGGCAGCGCGCGTGAGTTTGACCAGATTCTGGCCACTGGCGAGCAGGTCACCATCAGCCTGCTGGCGCTGGCACTCGAAACCCAGGGCGTGAAAGCCCGCTCGTACACCGGATGGCAGGTGCCGATCCACACCGATGCCGCACACCGGAAAGCCCGCATCCAGAAGATCGACCCCGAACGCCTGATGGCCGACTGCCGCCTGGGCATCGTGCCCGTGGTCGCGGGTTTTCAGGGCATTACCGGCGAAGGTTCGGTGACCACCCTGGGCCGTGGCGGGTCAGACACCACCGGCGTGGCGCTGGCCGCCGCCCTGAAGGCCGATGAATGCCAGATCTACACCGATGTGGACGGCGTTTACACCACCGATCCGCGGGTCGAGCCCAAGGCGCGACGGCTCGACAAGATCACGTTTGAAGAAATGCTGGAGCTGGCCAGTCTTGGCTCCAAGGTGTTGCAGATTCGCTCGGTGGAATTCGCCGGCAAGTACAAAGTTCCGCTACGGGTGCTGTCGACGTTCAAAGACGGCCCGGGCACGCTGATCACGCTTGAGGAAAACCACGTGGAAGACCCCCTGATCTCTGGCATCGCGTTCAACCGTGACGAGGCCCAGTTGACCGTCACCGGCGTGCCCGATCGCCCGGGTATCGCCGCCGCCATTCTCGGCCCGGTGGGCGATGCCAATGTCGAGATCGACATGATCGTGCAGAACGTGGCCGCCGACGGCACCACCGACTTCACCTTCACCGTGCATAAGAACGACTACGAGCGCGGTCTGGAGATCATGCAGCGCATCGCCGCGGAACTGGGCGCCAAGGGCGTGACCGGATCAACCGAGATCGCCAAGGTGTCGGTGGTGGGCGTGGGCATGCGCAGCCACGCCGGCATCGCTAGCCAGATGTTCAAGGCCCTGGCGGCGGCGGGCATCAACATCCGCATGATCTCGACGTCCGAGATCAAGATTTCGGTGGTCATCGAAGAGATGTACCTCGAGCTTGCGGTGCGGACCTTGCACAAGGCCTTTGGCCTTGAGACGGCGCCGGTCTGACCGCGGCGTTCGGCCACCGCGGGGTTGCACCCACCCTGCCGCGCGCGGCAGGCACCCGTCGTGCCCCTCGTGCCCGGCATGGACGCCCACCACGGGCGCCTGAATGCTGATCTTGACCCGCAAGGTGGGTGAATCGATCACCATCGGTGAGGGCGTTTGCGTGACCGTGCTGGCCGTCAAGGGCGGGCAGATTCGCCTCGGCATCGAGGCGCCCAAGGACGTTGCCGTGCGCCGCACGGAACTGGGAGAACGCATCGAACGCAAGGGCGACGATGGCAACGATTGAAAGTGCCGAATTGCTTTGACCCCTGACCCCCGCGCGGCTACAATCGCGCCCCTTCGGCAGGTGCCGATGACACGCGCTCGTAGCTCAGCTGGATAGAGCACTTGGCTACGAACTAAGGGGTCGGGAGTTCGAATCTCTCCGAGCGCACCATGTCATAGCACCCCGAAGGCAAGACCGTTGCGCCGGAGAGATGGCCGAGTGGACGAAGGCGCTCCCCTGCTAAGGGAGTATAGGGTTTATCCCCTATCGAGGGTTCGAATCCCTCTCTCTCCGCCATCATCGCGGAGCACTGTTGCAAAGGCTGTTTTGTGCGCTCGTAGCTCAGCTGGATAGAGCACTTGGCTACGAACTAAGGGGTCGGGAGTTCGAATCTCTCCGAGCGCACCATTGTAGTTTTCTACAGTGAACGGCCGTCATCTGGTCGGTTCGCGACGGCTCAAAACAACTGGCCTGGCTCGGTCCAGCGCGGCCAGTGCGCGTCGCCAATCAGCTTTCCATTCTCGAAGTGCGCCACGACCCGATACGGCGCCTTCGCCGTGCCGTTGCCATACACGAAGCCCTCGTCAGCCAAACGCAATGCGTCGGCGACCAGTGGCCACCATCGGTGAAAGCGTTCTTGTTGCGTGACCACCGGCACATCGTGCCCGCTGTGCCGCACCCGAGCTTCAACACGCCGCATCGACAGGGCCAGGGGCACCAGTACCACGTGTACCACCACCAGAAAGTCGGCCTGCTGCGCCCGGCGTATCAGCTGGATTTTGGAAGGATGGGAGCAGACGGTCCCGGCAATAAAGGATCGCCGACGCGCGATCAGCTCATCACGACGTCGCGCGGCGGTTTTCGCCGCCTCATAGGAGCGATCGTGATCCGGGCTTGGCCAAAGTTCCCGAGCGATGACGTCGGCATTAATGAAAGGCAAGCCTGTGGCAGGTCCCAGCACCTGCTCGTAGAACGTCGTTTTCCCGGGCCCGTTAGGCCCAACGAGCAATTGGAGCAGGGGCATCAGCGCGCAACGCGCTTGGGTCGGCCACGCCCAGGGTTGCGAACCACGACGGCGCCGTCCGCATCAAGCTCCACCACTTCGCGCCCTTGCTCGGCCAGTAGGCGATCCAGGCGCAATTCGGAGCGCGTTTTGTCGATGCGCTCGGCCCACTCGGCGCGGACCACGGCCTGCTCTTGGACGTTGAGATCGTCGTAGCCAGCGTTACCGTCGAGAACCCCCAGGACGGCCGTGACGGTCACGCCGGGACTGCGCTCCAACTCCCTGCCGATACGCGCCCAATGCGCAATCTGCTGCGACAGGCTTCGACTCATGGTCTTGGCGGTCGATCGCGCCGAGGCGGCGAGGTCTGCATCAATGCGCATCGGGCTGTTGGCGGCAGGCATGAGGGACTCTTGGCGCTCGAATGAGGCAGCAGAATGCTTCGTTATAGTCGCCAAAAGAGCCATGTCAGCAAGGCGCTCGCGCAACTCTCTCACCCCAGGCGCCTCAGGGTGCGTATGCGCCTTGTCGATACAGCCAGTCACCGAGCCGGGCAGAGCCCTGTATGCGCCGATGCGCCAGGTCGCTGAGGGGTGTGGGGCTGAGGCGCTCGTGAGCATCGACCTGCCAGCGTTCGGTGGTGCCGCCCGGCCGGATCACGTCCAGCGATGCGTCTTCCAGCCAGCCGTGGCGATCTTCGAACTGCAGGATGGCGCGCGGTGCCGGGCCGTTGGCGTTGCCGAACTCCGGCAGCGATCGGGTCAGGTCGCGACCCGGAAACGGTACCTCGGCGTCGATGCCCATCACCGACAGCAGCGTCGGGGCCAGGTCGATCTGGCTGGCGAGACTGTGCACCGTGCGCGGCGTGATGCCGCCGCCGATGAGCAGGCCGGGAATCTGGAAGCGCCGCAAGGGAATCACGTCTTCGCCATATACCCGCACATCGTGATCGGCGACCACCATGATCAGCGTGGTGTCGAACCAGGGCTGGTGCGCGGCCGTGTCGAGAAACTGGCCCAGCGCGAAGTCGGCATAGCGCACCGCGCCTTCCAGCGTGCCGGGCCTGGCCGCGTCGGGGGGCAGACGGTCGGGCGGAAAGTCAAACGGCGTGTGGTTGGATGAGGTGAACACCAGTTTGAAAAAGGGCTGCCTGCGGGCGTGCAGGGTGGCGGTCTCGGCCAGTGCGCGGTCAAACAGGTCTTCGTCGCTCACGCCCCAACTGCCGGTGTGACGCGGATCGACGTAGTCATCGCGATCGATCACCGCATCGAAGCCGTTGCCCAGAAAGAAGCCACGCATGTTGTCGAAGTGCGAACCACCGCCGTAGATGAACTGGCTGTCGTAGCCCCTGGCGGCGAGCACGCTGGCCAGCGTCGCGAAGCCGCTCTGAGCGCCCTCGCGCTTCAGGATGGCCGGCGCCGGCGAGGGCGGAAAGCCCGCAACGATGGCTTCGAGGCCGCGTGCCGAGCGCGTGCCGGTGGCATACAGGCGCTCGAACCACCAGCCGCGACTGGCCCAGCGGTCCAGTTGGGGCGTGAAGCCCTGGCCGTTCAGGCGCGCCGAGAAATCGGCACCCTGGCTTTCGAGCACCACGATGATCAGGTTCAGCGGCGTGGCGCGCGGCATCGTCGCGATCAACCGGTGGCGGGTGGGCGCGGTGGCGGGCGCATCTGCAAAGCGTGGGTCCATGGCCAGAAAATCGCGCACGGCCGCCTCCCCACGCCCGCCATAGACCGCGTCGGCGCTGCGCTCGTGCTTCAACGCATAGACGGCGTAGCCGAAGCGGTAACCGCTGTTGAGCACCAGTTCGTTGATCAGGCCGTCGCTCCAGCGCGTGAACAGCGCCGGATTCGCCGGGCGGTGATCAAGGCTGCCGCGAATCAGGAATGCGGTGGCCACCGCCAGCAAGGGCCAGATCAGCAGCAGGCGCCAGCGGATGCCGGGCGCTGCCGTTGGCACCCGCGCCCGCAGCGCCCAGCGGCCGCCAAGCACTGCGCCGATCAGCAGCGTCGCCGTGCCCAACAGCAGCGGCAGACGAAAGCCGTTCCACAACATGGGCATGACCTCCGGCAGGTCGCGCAGGTAGTCCAGGGCCAGATGATTGGGACGCGCCTGATACTCGGCCAGAAAGCTGGGCGTGGCCAGTTCCAGAATGAGCAGCGTGACCCCCAGAATGGCCCACCAGACCCGTGACAGGCGCGTCCACGCCATCGCGCCACGGACACCCAGCGCGGCCAGCGGCAGCATCAGTACCGGCAGGCTCAAGGTCCATCCCAGCGACACGAGATCGACCCGGAGACTGGTCCACATCAATGCCGGCAATTCGGCTGCGACCAGCCGGTCGGCATGCTGGATGAGCAGCGCGCCGCGCGTCAGTGCCCAGAAGCCCAGCAGCACGGCAGCGGCCCAAAGCAGCGTTCGCAGCGGCCTGAATGGGGTGGAACCCACCCTTCGAGTGGCCCCAAGAGTGCGGCGGCGTAATGCAGTCAGATGGTTCATGGCGGCAGTCTGCAAACCGGCGTCTGACCTCCGGGTGGCCGCTTGGTGAACGGGGTGTCATGAACAAACTGTTAGGAATCGTCCGTGCGCTGTGGACGCTTTGATGCCGGCCTAAAGATCGCCAGGCTTTTGTGCGTAAACCCTGGAGCCGCCGTCGTTCAGGGGCAATGCGATGCCCAGTTCCACTTCAAAGTCAACCAGTCTGCGTGGCCGGAAACGCAGGCCGGCATTGAGGCTGATGTTGGGGGTGCCGGAGAGGGCTTCGCCGGTGAAGGTGGCGTTGCCAATTTCCAGCCCCAGCGTCCCGCGCAGGCTTTTCCAGAACAGAGGCCTCATGAAATCGAGATGGGCCAAGTAGTAGCGGTCACCGTCAAAGGAACGCCGATCGAAGCCTTTCAGGCCCGAGCTGCCGCCCAGCGAAAACGCGGGGCGATCGGTCAGGCCGTTGTTTGACAGCCCGAGGCTCAGACCCCACTCCAGCGTCTGATGGTCGGCCGTGCCGATGGCCATTGCCTGTGTCCAGGTCGCGGTCAGCAGGGATGCGCTGAAGTCGGATGCTAGGTGTTGATCTGCCAACTCGAAACGCAGCGTGAGGCGCCGACCCTCGTCGCTGTAGATGCGATTGTGGAGGTCGCGGTACTCGAGCTGCGAGGCCAGCGCGTAGCGGGTACCGTAGGACCGTGCTTGAGCGCTGCCGCTGATACGGTGGTCACTCCAAAGCGGGCCCAGGCCCAGAGACCAACCCTGGCTCGCGCTGCCGCCTTTGCCGAAGGCGCGGGTGATCATCAACTCGGCTTCGTTGAGCGTTTCGTCGTAAATCCACGGCTCGGTGTAGGGCGTCACGCTATGGGTCACGCGAGCACTCAGGCCGGTCTGTTCTCCCAGCAGAAACGGCGCACTGTAGCTGGCGCGATAGCTGAGGTCACGGCCCTTGTCGGTATCGCGGGAGTCGCGGCTGCGCCCCAGCAGGCGCAGGCTGTGGTTCAAGCCCCAGAGGTTGTTCCAGCGCAGTTCCGCTCCCAAGCTGTTTTGGCCATCACTGTTGGCCGACAGGCGCGGGTAGGCTTGCAAATACCATTTCTCAGCCACGGTGAAGGTCAGATCAACGCCTTCTTCCAGCGTCTCGGCGCGCACGGTCACGGCACGAAACAGGCCCAAGTCTTGTATTGCCTGTCGGCTGGCCTCGACCCGCTCTGCGTCATAGGCGTCACCCACCCCGAACGTGAGTTCGCGGAGCATTGTCGAGGGTCGGGTCGTGTGATTGCCGGCGAACCGAATGGCCAGCACCTTGGGTGCCGATGCTGCCGCGATCTCCGAGAGCCACGCCAGGCAGAGCATCAGCAGCCAAGGCGCCAGGCGGCGTTTCATGACGGGCGTCGGCAGCCTGCAAACAGATCGTCGTCGGGCTGGTAAACGTCGGTCGTGACGTCGAACAGGCCCAGCAGACTGGAAAACAGGTTGTCGTGGGCGTAGGCCTCTTGGCGCTTTATCGCCAGGCACTCCATGTCCAGGTTGAGCGCGACCTGCATGGGCTGATCGAGCCAGGCCATCATGGGAACCTCGGTCTGCGCCTTGGGGGCGAGGGCGTACGGAAAGCCATGCAGAAACAGCCCATGCTCGCCCAGACTTTCGCCATGGTCAGAGACGTAAATCATCGCGGTGTCGTGAGATGCGCTGTGTTGTTCGAGCAGTGCGACCAGTTCGCCCAGCACATGATCGGTATAGAGCAGGGTGTTGTCGTAGCTGTTGACCAGCGCTTCGGTGGCGCATTGAAATGCATCATCCCGACGGCATTCAGGGCCGAAGCGTCCAAAACTGGGGGGATATCGGCGGTAGTAGCCCGGGCCGTGGCTGCCAAGTTGATGCAGCACGATGAGTTGGTCGCCGGTTTCGCGCGTGAGCACCTGATCCAGTCGCTGCAGCAGAATCTCGTCGACGCACTCGCCATCGTGGCAATGCTGCGGATCATCAGACTGAGACAGATCTTCGGAGGCCACGCGCGCGCAGGTGCCCTGGCAGCCGGTGTTGTTGTCACGCCACAGCACATTGACGTTTGCGCGCTGCAGCACGTCGAGCACGTTGTCGGTCTCTCGGGCGGCGTCGCGGTTGAAGTCTGTACGCCCCGCCTGCGCAAACATGCAGGGCACCGACATGGCGGTGGCGGTTCCGCAGCTACTGACGTGGGGAAAGTTGACCAGATCAGTCAGCGCTGCGAGTCGCGGATTGGTCTCTCGTGGGTAACCATTGAGCGAAAAATGGTCAGCGCGCGCGGTTTCACCCACGACCAGCACCACGCGGCGTGGACGTCCCAGCGGCGCACGGGCTGCGGCCTCGGCACCAATGACGGTGAAACCGGTGGCAAACGCCTGGTTGATTGCCCCTCGGTACGCGAGCTTGAGCGCCGACCCCACCGGATAGAACGGGTTGGGATACTTCTGGATCTCGGAATGGGTGCGTAACCAGATCGAAGCCTCCTTGTACTGCAGGCCCACGGCCAGTCCGGCGGCGGCCCACAGCGCCAAAATCCACAGCACGCGCCTGGCGCATTCCCCTGCAGCCCCCCGCTTGGTGATTCTGAGCCGCCAGATCAGTGCCATTGGCAGCGCCGCCCACAACAGCAGTTGCCCGAGCAGCGTCGGTGAGATCAGTTCAGAGGCTTCTCGCGGGTTGGTTTCCATCACGTTGATCAACATGTGCGAGTCGATCACCGCGCCATAGCGCGTCATGAAGTGGTTGCAGGCGACCGAGGTCACCAACAGCAGTACAAGCGCCGGTTTAAGGATCGGTCGGGCACTGAAGAGGGCCAGAATCGTGAAGTTGCCGGCCATCAAAATCATTGCGAGCGCGGCGATGAGCCGCAGATCGTCGGGCCCCAGGGTGTCTGGCAATTGGCTGCGCACCAAGTGCCACAGCGCGCCGTTCTGTGTGAGTGCCAGGTAGAGCGTGACCGTTATCAGCAGGGTGTTGACGGCCAGCGTCGGGCGCTGAGAAAGCCGGCCCGTCAGTGGAATTGCCCGGGGGAAGCGAGTTGAGGTGTTTGACATGGCCCCATTCTGCGAAGCCGTGACTAACCGCTGGATGGTCGCGCCGTGAACGCTGCTTCATGAATTGGCGGACATGAAAGTTGGCGCTGCTGCCAGACTCAGTGCATCGGGAGTGAGACCCTCAGCCGTGCGCCTCGGTGACTGGGAACGACCACCGCGTCGCCGCCATGCAGCCGCGCAATGGCACGCACCAAGGTCAGGCCCAGGCCGTGGCCGGCGGTTTGTCGTGTCACGTCGCCGCGCACCATGCGATTGAAGGCGAGGTCGGGCTGGGCGACGCCGGGGCCTTCGTCGGTGATGTCAATCACCACCGCGTCTGCGTCGCAGTGCAGCGACAGGCCCACGGTCTGTCCGGCGGGGCCGTATTTGAGCGCGTTGTCGAGCAGGTTGATGACGCATTGGAACAACAGGTGCCGGTCTCCGCGAACCATGCACCGAGCGTCGGGCAGACTCAGCGCCAGGGTCATGTTGCGCTCGCTGGCCTCGGCGTCGTAGAGCGACACCGCGTCCTGCAGCACGGTGGTCATCGACACGTCGGCGAACTGGGCGCGTGCCACGCCGGCTTCCACGGTGGCCAGTTGCAACAGTGCGTTGAAGGTGCCGAGCACCTGGTCGATTTCGCCCAGCGTGTCATGCAGCCAGTCGCTCAGCGTCTCGGGCGACGGGGGCTGGCGAAGCGCCGCCTCGACGCGCGCGCGGTGCCGGGTCAGTGGCGATCGCAGGTCGTGGGCGATGGCGTCACTGGTGCCACGCACCCCGGCAATCAGTTGTTCGATGCGGTCGAGCATGCGGTTGAGCGTGGCGCTGAGCGCGCCAAACTCGTCGCGGCTGTGATCGTGTGGAATGCGGTGGCTCAGGTCGCCGTCGATGATGGTTTCGGCACTGCGCCGGATGGTGGCGATGGGCTGCAGCGCAGCACGGTGAATCAGCGCGCCGAGCGCCAGCGACAGCGCGAAGGCGAGCCCCAGGCCGATGGCGGCTGCGCGGTACACATCGCGCATCACGGTGTCGTGTTCGATGCGGTCGAAGCCCACCATCACCCGGCTGCCGTCGGGCAATTCGGCGGCCGCCATCAGCCATTCGGTGGCGGGTCGGCGCTGCAGATTGGGCACGCGAATCAGGCTGCCGTCGGTGTCCAGGCGGGCGGGCCATTGGGGCCAGCCCCCCGCCAGATGCCGGCCGTCGGCAGATTCCAGGCGATAGACGCGACCGTGCTGCGGGGCGTTGAAGTTCTGCCGTATGTCGATGAAGCCCTCGACGCCTTTGAGGCCATCGATGACGTAGTCGGCGACCAGCACGTCAAGCTCGGCGATCACGCTTTCTTCCACGTGCGCTTCCATGTAGCCATCGGTCAGCGTGACCATCAGCGCCACCACGCCCACGCAGGTCAGGGCGACGATGCCGGCGTTGAGCAGGGTCAGGCGGGTGGCGAGGCCCAGCTTCACT
>TARA_R110000822_G_scaffold41471_6_pt1 | contig 35953 bp, 41 predicted proteins | sample TARA_R110000822 | Tara Oceans TARA_R110000822 (sample SAMEA4397666) | marine metagenome | biome: Polar Biome; feature: [SRF] surface water layer (ENVO:00010504); material: water (ENVO:00002006), including particulate matter (ENVO:01000060) such as... | depth 5 m | reverse complement strand
ATTAATATTCCGTACTTAGTTATAGCTTCTTTTTGGGCTTGTTTATTTCCACGATAAAAATTCTTCTTACTTAAGTCACCAACCCAACAAAAAGGTATGAATGTATCTGTTTCTATAACCTTACCCTTATCCGGATATTCTTTTATCTTATATATTTTACTACTTCTCCACCCATACTCCAAAGCAACAATATATTGCTCGGGGTCACTCCCGTGTAAAAATTCTTCTATTTCTTCTCTGGTTGCTTTTTCTATTGTACTATTCATGTGTACAAAATATAGGTAAAGTATGTTGGTTAATCAATAAAAATTAACAGGGGGATTTAACAAAGGAGTCTGAAATTGTTATGTATAGGTCTTCTCGTATTGGGACTATTAACTCTGTGTTGTCATCGTGAAAATAAATTATAAATTGTCCTTCAAACCTACCAACTTTTTTAACATCTTTCTTGGCCCACTTATAATATATATAATACTCTGTAGGGGCATTTGGTGACGTTTTGGTTTTACTAACTATGTTAGCTTTTTTATTTATTACTTTCGGCACCCCCGTCTTTACGTCTTTCATAGAAAAGTAAATTGTAGAGTTACTTACTTTTTCATGAAAATGTTTAAAGTCATTTCTTCCGTCCTGCACTAACTGCATTTTGAGTATTGGTTCTATCGAGTCTTTTCTTATAAAAAATTCCATTGTTCTTTGTTTTATTATAAATATCTAGTTTAACAACTTAAGCAATAAATGTGGTCCATGCATCAACATTAGCTGTATTCAACCAATTATTAGTGACCAGTGTCAAATCAGCATTATTAACAATACCATCACCATTAACATCACCATTTGTCCAAGGTGTAACCGTTTGTCCAACATTTACAAGCACCAATGTCAAATCATCATTATTAACAATACCATCATGATTGGCGTCACCAATACTCAATGGCCAGTTAATGGTAGCCCAAGCTGGGTCATCTACATTAATACTTAAAAGTCCCATGTTGTTTAACGTTACCACATCACTACCAGGCATATTAATGTTATTCCCATTTCTTAAATCAAGGCTTGTTAGTTGATTATTTTTACAATTCAAATAAGTTAAAACAATATTATCACTCACATCAAGACTGGTGAGTTGATTTCCATAACAACGCAAATCAGTTAAAGCAGTATTATTACTTACATCAAGACTTGTGATTTGATTATTTGAGCAATTCAAATAAGTTAAAACAATATTATTAACTACATCAAGGTTGGTAAGTTGATTCCCATAACAATTCAACCAACTTAAAGCTGTATTAGAACTTACATTAATACTTGTTATGTTATTGCCACCCACATCTAAATTCGTTAAACCGGTGAAATCTTCAATACCGGTCATATCATAAATACCCCTAGCACTAACATTCAGAGAAGTTATTGTGTTAACATTTGATGTTTGTGTTTCATTATTTGCATCAAACAGAATACCGAATTGTAAAAATAGTGTAATCCTGAATTCCGAGTCAGGCACATATGTCATTTGGTAAGTACATGAACCGTCATCGTAATTTGCTAATGGATTGTAGTTTAACGCTGTAGGGTCGGTACAACCGTATATATATGGTAAACAATCAGTACACCCTTTATTACAATTTTTACATTCCTCACAATCTACTAACCCATACCTACCCTTATTAATTTTAAAATTATGATATATCTCATCAGGTGTTAGTGGTTTTATGTAGTACATCATTTGTGATATACCCCCAATAAATGACCCAGCAAAATTTTCCATAATTAGTTTTTGGTCTGGTTCTGGATAATAGCTACTAAGTGGCCCAGTAACATCACAATTACTAGGATAAAAGTTTTCTCTTAAACCTAGAGCTCCACCACCCCAAGACATATTATAAGCAACACCTACTTGTGTCTCTTTATTGGTATTTAATTGTTTGGGTATGATTTCTTCGAAGTCTTCTACCGTATGAAATCTTCTACCGTTAACATAAAAAGTTAATGTACCTAACCTATATTCTCTTTCGGTAAACCAGTTTTCTACTTGTGAGCCGTGACAGTTCCAGTCAAAATATGCGTCCTCTACAAATCTAGGGTAATCACCTTTACATGGTTTAGTTTTTTTGGGTTGGTTCCCGTATGTTCCGGGTTTTTCTTTAACCTTAATTAAATCGTTTACCCCACCATTGTTATATATTTCACAATCATCAAGAGATAGGTTTCTTTCAAACACCACATCAACTTGTATCCACGTATTCTGACAATTCCCACTTTTTGTTATGAATTCACATATTGAACTGGAGTAGTTTTCTTCAATGCTGTATCCACAAGTAAATGTTTTTCCACTATCACATGTACTACCTGTAGTTTGACAGGTACCGGTATACCTTATAGCTCTATAACCTATTTTCATATCATCGGTAATCCTAAAACCAATAGCGTTACTGTAAACATCATATTCAGCATTAGGTGATTCGTTAGCACCTACTAATTTAACCCCATCTTCTTTTACATCACAACATTTGGAATTAAATGGGGTATTCCCTGTACCAGTTGAAGCTGTGAATGTTGTACAGTCTGATAATGAAGTGGCTATTGTTGAAGCTGTATTATTTATGTGATATTTGTCTTCGGCTCTAATTCCTTTATAGAAAAAGAATCCGTATTTGTCGGTTCTACCAACTGACAATCCACCTGGTTGCGCTGTAGTATAATTTAAAATCTTAGATGGTATAGCACTAGTTATCGCTGATATACTTTCACTACATAATGTCGTAGCACTAATACCTACAATAGCTGGTAAGGTTCCGTCTTTAAATATATTAAAACCACTAGTATTATAACAATTACCATATACACCATGTTTTAGTATTGGTTCGTCTGGGCCATGTATATCATCACCAATGGTATTTAATTTTAAATAAGTTTCAAATGACCAACCCTTTTCAGGTCTTGTTGGTAAAACTTCGTATGGGTACCCATATAACTTATAAAAACCTTGGTAGAACCCGCCTTTAAGTTCTTGGTAATATCCGGAGTAGTCTGTAGCAGACAATATAGACATATCTGTTCCGTAAGTATTATTAGGTTTAACTTTTGACATTTTAAATCTTTTGTCAAAAGATGTCGCAGAAAAAATATCTGTTGTGGGTACTGTATCGTATAGATTTATACAATTACCACTCCATTCACCTAACAATGTAGGTCTAATTAACCCATTGTCAGTTCCGGTATAAACTATGTTGCATATAGTAAAACTGTTAGCGGTATATGGGCACTCACAATGTGATTTAGCTTTCGTCCATTTGTTCTTACTTATTATTGTTTGTGGGATATCAAGGACTTCCTTTACTGAAATATTTGTAAATTTAATATCTGTAATCGCTAATATATTTGTAACCGTGATGAAACTATTTAAACTTACAAATTCAAATTCGTGTACCCCCACGGAACTTAGTAGTAAACTACCTGGAAGGAATATAGCCCCGGAATTAACTTCAGTAATTTCAATAGAAACTTTATACTTTTTATTTACTTGTAATATAGAGCTTTGTTTAATACTCACTTGTTGTGTTGAGTCAGAAACTATATGAACAATGTCATTTATTCCGTCTCGTTCTATGTAATTGGTTATATTAACAGCACCACCCATCACCCAACTAACTGGTTGTGTAGTCGTAACCCAATTAGTAAAAGTACCGTTTGATATTAGTTCGCCACCTAAAGACTCACACCCTAGGTTTGGTTGTGCTGTACTAGCACTTGAGTTTAAATCAATCCAGACCGGTAATGTGTCTTCATTTATGTGGTCTACAATATTAGTGGAGTATACCACGTCCATATTATAGTCTTTTTCGTCAGAAGCTAAAAATATATCATAATAAGAATCATAACTTATTTTTGTTCCGACTTTATTAAAATAGTAATTATTTAAATTTTGTGTTCCCATTACTAATAAATACCTTAACATTCATCTTTGATTTAGGTAATGTATTTATAGTTGTAACCTATTCGATAGGTTTAGATATTTATAAATAAAAGAACCATGGAAAGAGACGAAGCTATTAATTACGTAACCAACGAGCTTAAATCAATTAGAGGTAGTATTATTAAGGGGGATTCCGTCCCTACATTAAAATTTTTACAGTTATCTGAAATTTTTAAATTTAAGATAGAACCTTCTTCTGATAGGTTTACAGCTATAGTATTAGATGAAGCTTCTAAAACAGAGAACGATAAAATGCATTTAAAAATGATTGATGATATATTACGTGACGCTATAGAGGATTCTGAAGAGTCGGATGATGTGGGTACGGAAGAAGAGGTGACCGAACTTGTGGATTTTGACGGGTCGATAAGGAGTAGTAAGGTACCTGATGGTATAGCAAATAACACCTCTATAGGTGCTAAAAAAACAACTGACCAGACTGTAGCGTCAACTAGACAACACGGTGTTTGGATAGGTAGTGGTAATTTCTTTAAGCGATATTATGGTGAGTCTGTTGAGGAGGCGGATTTAAGTAAAACTTTAGGTTATGACGAAACTAAAGATAGTGGGTGGGAAGAAACTAAGGATTATTTTGAGGACTCTCTGGATATGGATGAGAAGGAAGCTGAGGATAGAGCTGAGACTTTTGGTAAGACTGAACACTTAGATGATAGGGGTGATGGGTATCAAAGATTAACAGAAAAAGACACTCTTAAGAAAATAGCTGAAGATAGAGCTAAAGAAATGATAGAGGTTATATTATCAAAAAGAGATGAGTCTGATGAACTTTCAGATGGTAAGAATTCTCTGTTAGATGGTAAGCTTAAGCAATTACATAAATTAGCTAAAGCTAATGGGTTGTCTACTGACGACCTAGTAGAAAAACTTAAGTCACTATGAATGATGACTTAAAAAATGATGTGTACCCCCTACCTGATGCTTTAATTAAACAATTAAAGTCTAACTTATCATCCATTACTCCAACTGACAAAGGTTACAGTAGGTGTAAAAATTTATCGTCTTCTGGCCAATTAACCCATACTCAAGCTAAAAAATTAAAACATGAGTTAGAGAATGATATGGCCGAGTCTGATTATGATGTCGTAGGTGGTGATGAAATGTTACATTTTATAGATGATACACTGAACCATAGACGTGATAATGTCCATACCACAAAAAAACGTAAAATGGAGTCTGGGTTAAGTAATCAGTTTAAAAAAACCCACACTAAAGATACGTCAAAGAACCCAACTAAGGTTAGAAAAGTTAAAGTAGCAAAAAAAGCTGATGACATTATCAATAATAGAGCTATTTATGAAGAAGTAGCAAAAATAATAAAACTAATAAAATAAAAATAAAAACTAGAAATTATGGCAGATTTTAATCAAAGTAAACCAGGTGAAGAACTAACGAAATCATCTGAACAATTTAGAAAACAAATGTTAGTTAAAAACACATATCCAGTGTCAGATTCTGATGGCTATAGCGCTAATCACGCTAATGCTATGGGTGATGGTGATGAAAAAGGGAAAGGTAATGGTAAATTTCTTGATGTTTTCGGTGATGATATAGGTACTAAAACTGATATACATGGTAATGGTGAAGTTAATACTGGTAGAATTAATAATTTAAAAACCAACCTTTACGATAAAAATAATGTTTATGGTTCTGGTAATATAGATTCTGGAGACGGATACGCACCAAAACAATAATAATGAACTTATACCATTCATTAGTAGAGGTTATCACCGAAGCTGTTTCTAATAGTATTTTAAAAGATGCTATTACAAATAAGTATACTTGTGATTTACGGTACCTTGATGATGAAAAATTGCCCAGTGGTGGACAACCAAGAATAATAAAACCAGTGGCATATGGTTACTCTAAAAGAAACAACCCTGTAATTAGAGCGTATCAAACCTCAGGACCCTCTTTAAAAGTTAATAAAGAAGGTGTACCTTTACCTGACTGGAGGTTGTTTAGGGTGGATAGGATAAAAAGTATGAAGCCCATTAAGGGTGATGATAGTTTATTCTTGACTTTCGAAGAACCCCCACTATATAATACTGTAGGCGATAAGTCTATGGACAGACTAATGTACAACTCAAAATTTTAAAAATGGCAGATATTTCAACTTTACAACAATCCTTAATAAACGCTAGAAAAGTTATGCAGAAGGTGGATAACGGAATAAGTGTTGATAGAACTACTTCTAGTAGTCGAACTTCACAATCACCAATACCTTCACTACCAGTAGCTCCTTTACCAAATTTACCAAATGTAGATACTGGTGGGGCTAGAAAGGATTTGTCACCAAAAAAATACATGACCGAACAAAAAATAAATGGTTCTAATCTACCTGACGCTATAAAGCAAGCTATGATTCAGAATCCTATACCTGATGTTCCTTTTGGTGGTCAAGCAGGTCTTTCTGAAGAATTTCTAGAAGGTGTAAGAGATGGTATGAAAAAACAAGATATGCCTGTTTCTTATGGTGAGAACATAAGGGAGGAGGTTGCCATGGTATCACCAACAAAAAACAAACTTACCAATAAAAATTTAAAATCTTTAATAAAAGAATCTGTACGTGAATTGATGGATGAAGTTATCGCAAAAAAAATAGATGAGTCTATAGAGTTACGTACAGAGTCTAAAGAAAACTTTCAGTTTAGGGTGGGCAAACGTGTATTTTACGGAAATATCACATCAAGTAAAACGGTAAAATAATCCCACAACCCCTTTGACATATTAAATTTTTCGTGTTATACTTAAATCATGGAAAATAAAAAATATAAAATCTGCGTTCTACCTTCTGACAGAACTGGTGTTTCAAAATTTAGGTCTGTCGACCCACATACTTACTTACAAAATATGTATCCTGACGACTTTTGGGTTGATATTGTGTACGACCCACCTTATTACGATGATGATTTCTGGAAAGGATATGATTTAATACACTACCATAGGTCTATTGGTCCAGACTATGAAGCTTCAAAGGCATTAGCTAAACGATTAACAAAATGGGGAATCCCTCATATTATGGATATTGACGACTATTGGTTGCCTACAATGGACCATCCAGCATACCACATGATTAAAAATGCTAAAGTAGATGTCCACATTAAAGACTGTATTAAATTAGCGACACATGTAACCACAACAACAAAAGTATTTGCTAGTGAAATATCTAAATTAAATAAAAGTGTACATATATTCCCTAACGCTATAGACCATAAGGAAAAACAATACATCCCACAACCAACAAAATCTAGTAAGGTTAGGATTGGGTGGTTGGGTGGTTCTTCTCATATGGAGGACCTACAGATATTAAATGGTGTTTTTGGTAGACTTAACAGTGAGAGAAGTGGTAAATTCCAGACTGTTTTATGTGGTTACGATTTAAGGGGTACGATGACAGAGATAGACCCTGTAACGAAAGAACAAAAAAATAGACCTATACTACCACACGAGTCTGTTTGGTATAAGTACGAACAAATTTTTACTAGTAACCATAACAACATAAATGACGAATATAAGAAAGAACTATTAGAGTTTAAAAAGATGCCTATTAGTGGTGACCTTGAGTCTGATTATAGACGAGTATGGACTAAGCCTATTACAACTTACGCTTCTAATTACAATTATTTTGATGTTAGTTTGGCTCCACTAAAAGAACACATTTTTAACAAAGTTAAATCACAATTAAAGGTTATAGAGTCTGGGTTCCATAAAAAAGCTTTAATCCTACAAGACTATGGACCGTACACTGTTGATTGCATACACGCTATGGATAAAGGTGGGACAATAAATTCTAATGGTAACGCTTTAATGATACCAAAAGAGAAAAACCATAAACTATGGTTCAAATATTGTAAAAAATTAATAGACAACCCTTCTTTGGTTGAGGATTTAGGTGAAAGATTATATGAGACTGTTTTCCCAAGGTATACTTTGGAAACGGTAACTAAGGATAGAGCTGAGTGGTACAAATATTTAATAACTAAATAATATGAATACAAATAAAAAAAATATGGGGTTAACTATCGCTTTTAGTACCAAGTCTATTGACCCTGATTTTATATCTCATTTGAAGACAACTTGTGGTGTTAAAGATGTTGAGGTTTTACCTTATGAAAATAAAGGTAAGTTTTCACTTACTGAGGTATATAATAAAGCTCTAGACGATTCTAGTAACGATATTGTGGTTTTTACTCATGATGACGTTATATTAGAAAATAATAATTGGGGTAGAAAATTAATTAAGTACTATGTTGATTCTGAATACGGTATATTAGGTATTGCTGGTACCACCCACATGGCGTCAACTGGTAGGTGGTGGCAAGATAGTACAAAAATGATGGGTAGAGTAAAACATACTAATGAAGGTAAGACTTGGGAAAATAAATATTGTTCTACTTTTAGTAAGGAGATACTAGAGACTTGTTGTTTAGATGGTGTTTTATTTTCATGTCACAAAAAAAGACTTGAGTCTAGGTTTGACGAGTCGGTTACTGGGTTTCACTTCTATGATATAGATTTTACATTTAATAACCATTTGTTGGGTGTTAAGTGCGGTCTTATTTTTGATGTTAGGTTAACACATAAATCTATGGGGGCCACCAACGAACAGTGGGAGGAAAATAGAAAGTCTTTTGTTAATAAGTTCTCGTTACACCCAAAAACTAATGAACCGTTGTTACCCTACGCTTTAAAACCTAGAATAATTTTCAGGGATAAAAAATTAAAAATTAAAAACCAACCAAAGGTCTCAATCGTAATACCATCTAAAAATAATATTAAGTTATTATTCGACTGCATAAGTTCAATAGTTAATAAAACACAATATACCAACTATGAAGTATTAATAGCTGATACTGGTAGTGATGAGGATAATAAAAATAAAATTAAGGAATTTATAAAGGATAAAAAATGTAAGTTAGTGGAGTATGACTTCTACCACTTTTCAGAGATTAATAATGAAGTTGTAGAAAACCATATAGACGATACAACCGAATTATTATTATTCTGTAATGATGATATAGAACTTTTAAATGACGCTATATCAGAAATGGTTTCAGTGTACAACAAAAATAAGAAAGTTTGTGGGACTATTGGTGCTAGATTACATTTTGGTGATAATACAGTACAACATGATGGGGTTTTTTTATTTAGTAGAAAAAATAACGATAGTGTACAAATAGGACTAACCCACTATGGGCATAGAAGTTCTTATACTTATACCACAAATACTATTGACCGGATTGGTAATACCGCGGCTTTTCTTATGATACCAAAAACATTATTTGATTCCTTCGGTGGGTTCAATGAAAACTACATAGAGTGTTTGGAGGATGTTGAATTGAACCTTAGGTGTTTACTGGAAGGTAAAAGAAATTTGTTCTGTGGTAATGCTGTAGCTTACCATTATGAGAGCCAGTCTAGAAAAACTGATGGAGCAATAAGACAAGAAGACTATCAACTTATGGTTGGTCTGATAGAGAAAAATAAAGACGTACTGTCTAAGTTTATACCACTAATGCAAAATTAACCATGAAATTAGGTATAGCGTATAATTTATTCGACGGTGAGGAACTTTTAGTGGACTCTATAAAATCTATAAGAAATAGTGTTGACTACATAATAGTAATCTACCAACAGGTTTCTAATTTTGGTAGTGTTAGTGAAATTAACTTATCTGATTACCTTACGGGGTTAAAAAATGATGGGTTAATAGATGATATGGTTTTATACAATCCTCGTGTCGGGTCTGGTGGACATTTTAATGAAATAACTAAACGAAATTTAGGGTTGTATGAATGTTCTAGAAAAGGATGTACTCATTTCTTGTTAATGGATTCTGACGAATTCTACACTGAGGAACAATTTAACATATCTAAAGAAGTTATTTTATCTGGTGATTTTGATTCTTCAGCTTGTCAAATGGTAACATACTACAAAAATGGGTCATATAGACTAGAACCTAAAGAAGAATATTATGTACCTTTTATATATAAAATAACTCCTGGTGTTGAGTTTGTCCTTAACAACCCTTTCCCGGTACTAATAGACCCAACTAGAAGAATGGGTCCTGGTAAATGTAAAATTTTTACAAGGTATGAATTAGAAATGCACCACATGAGTTTTGTTAGAAAAGATTTAAACATAAAACTACAAAATTCTTCAGCTAAGGGTTCTTTTGAACATAGCATAAATAAAATAGTAGATTATTATAATAACTGGAAGTACCCATCTCCAGTTATGTGGGCGGACTCACGTTTAATAAGTGTAGTTCCCACTGAAAATCTATTTAATATAAACTTTGGGCAATAAAATAAAAAATAAAAAAACATGTATTATCAAGCAATCGTAGCATTCGAAACGGGTATTCTAGACAGTGAAGGTACCCCAAAAGTTAAAAAATTTAAGTATATCGTTGAGTCGGAGTCTGTATTTGAAGCTAATAAGAGATTATCTCATTACTTAAGTGAGGACACTAGGGATTCTGAGGTTATATCAGTTGTTAAAGCTCCATTTGAAGACATTTTACACCCGGAACTAACTCCTAAATATTATAATATTTAAGGTATGTCTAAACTTAGTAATACTTGGAAAAAAATTAAAGAGTCTGCTGGTCAGGGTCAGGGTAAGGATTTAGATGATGAGTTAATGTTTCGTCAATTAGGTGTTGACAGTAAACTATTAAAACGTTTGGAACAGGAGACTATAGACGTTGCTCTTGATAATGCTAAAGTGGTTGTAAAATTTGTCAATAATTCTAATAACGAAGACCCTAAGCACACACATATAGATGATAGTGGTATGGACTTAAGAGCTAACTTAAAACAAGTTATGGTGGTTGGTCCAGGTGAACGAGTATTAGTACCAACAGGGATACATTTTGAATTACCTGAAAGTATGGAGATACAGGTTAGACCTCGGTCTGGTCTAGCTATAAAACACGGAATAACCGTATTAAACACTCCAGGTACCGTAGATAGGGGGTATAATGGTGAAATTAAAATTATACTTATAAATTTAAGTAAAACTAATTTTACGATTAATCATGGTGATAGAGTTGCACAGGCTGTCATATCACCCGTTATAGCTGGTAGATGGTCTAAACTAATAAAAATTGAGTCTTTAGAATCAACAGAACGTGGTGATGGTGCTTTTGGTTCTAGTGGAATAAAATAAAATAAAAATGAATTTAATTATAAAATTTCCTACTAGGGGTAGAGCGGATAAATTCTTAAATGTATTAAATAGATATATTGAGTTTATGGATGATAAGACTACTAAAATTATAGTAAGTTGTGATAACGATGATGAAACTATGAAACAAGGATATGTTATGGATGAATTATCTACTATGGAAAATGTTACCGTAGTATTCGGTGATAGTAAAACTAAAATAGAAGCCTGTAATGCGGATATGGTTGGACTTGATTTTGATATTGTTCTTTTGGCTTCTGATGATATGGTTCCTCAGGTTAGGGGGTACGATACAATAATAAAAGAAGCTATGGAGGATTATTTTCCGGACACTGATGGTGTGTTGTGGTTTAATGACGGTTACCAATCAAGAGCTATGAACACCTTATGCATATTAGGTAAAAAATACTATGATAGGTTTGGGTACATATATCACCCGGATTATATTTCATTGTGGTGTGATAACGAATTTACTGTTGTCGCGAATACATTGGGTAGACAGAAATATTTTGAGCAGGTTATAATCCAACACCAACACCCAGCAGCTGGATTTGGTGAGAATGATAAGTTATATAACGAAAATGACAAATATAACGATAGTGATATGTCAACATTTATGAGGAGACAAAAAAATAGATTTGGTTTATGAAAAATATCTGTACCTTATCTGACGTAAATTACTTACTATATGGGATTACCTTATACGAATCTTTACTGTCCACTACTGAAAATTTTGTATTACATTATTTGTGTTTGGATTCTCAAACGTATAACTCACTAATTAGGTTAGAGTGTGAATCGTTAAAACTTTATAACGTTGATGATTTTACTGATTCGGACAAATCACTTCAGTCACTTAAAGATTCCGAATATAAATACTTTTGTTGGTCATTAGCTTCCTATTTTACAAATTACTTACTTAAGTCTGGTGTTGACGATATAACATATATTGATAGTGACATTTATATGTATAAAAGTTTAGATGTTATACATTCGGAAATAGGTAATAGGGATGTCGGAATCTTTAGGCATCGTCAATTCCCGTTAGACACAATTAAAGATGAGGGGTTTTATAATGTTGGTTTGATTTATTTTAAGAATAGTGATTTGGGTAACTCTGTTTCTGATTGGTGGACTGACGCTGTAATAAATAAAAAGTACCCACACTACGCTACCTGTGGTGACCAAAAATACCTAGACCACTTCCCTAAGATGTGCGATAAAGATTCGATATACATAGACGAAAATATTGGTCACGGAGCTCCTTGGTTATGGCAATTATACGAATTTCTAGATGGTGGTAAAATTAAGTGGGGTGAAAAAATACAGGATTTAGTTTTTACCCATTTTTCACAATTTAGGATTACCGAGTCTGGTTATATACCGTCAACTATGCATCATATTTATACACCAATGCATATGTACGTTCAAAATACCAAACTTAAAAAAATATACGACGACTACTATAGACAATTAATGTTTAATAAAAATAAATATAATTTATAAATAATATGAAAATAGCTTTTGGAATGATTGTTTTTGAGGGGGATTATGTTCTAAAACAGTGTTTGGAACAGGTTTATCCTTTTGCGGAACAGATATTAATATCGGAGGGTCCGGTATCCTATTGGCAACGACAAGGTAGGACAACCTCTTTAGATGACACTAATAAAATTTTAGATGAATTTCCCGACCCGGACAATAAAATTAAAATTGTGCACGGCCAATTTAATGAAAAAGATGACCAATGTAGAGCTTATATGCAACATATTAATGACGATATAGACTATATCTGGAATCTTGATTCTGACGAAATATATACCACTGAAGATTTAAAAAAAATAATAACCTTTTTAGAAGATGAGGGACCTACAAGTGTTGGTGTCCAAAGTTGTTCTTTCTATGGTGGGTTTGACCACTACCTGACTGGGTTTGAGTTGAATAGGGATAATTTTTTAAGAATTTTTAAGTACGAACCTGGTTCAACATGGTTGACCCATAGACCACCAACTATACGCTACCCACAAAATTCGAATGTGGTTAAAAAGCACGTTGATAGTGATGTGTTGTACAATAGGTTAGGTGTTCAAATGTACCACTATTCTTACACGTTCCCAGACCAAGTTTATAAAAAAGTAAATTACTATAAAGATAGTGTTAGTAGGGATAATTGTATTGATGATTATTTTAATAGGGTATACCTTCCTTGGGTTAGTGGTGATAATGTTCGTGTTGAGGAACAGTTTATGGGTGTCCATGAGTTTAAACCGTATTCACGAGGAGAATGTTTTACATCTCCCTTTATTTTGTCACACCCAGAATCTATAATTAAAGATATAGATGAATTAAAGAATAAATTTAATACCCAACTAAAAAAATACAAATATGTTAAATAACGAAGAGGGAAACCAACTTATAAAAGAATATATAAAGTCAAATAAGGTTTTTACTGTTGGTAGGGTTGGTTCACCGGAAATACTATCTACGGACATGTTTGACCAAGGAGTCCAAATTCCAAAACATATAAGTGATTTATTAAAAAATAATGCGGGTGTTTATGGTGATAATATAGATGGGTTTTGTAGGGAGTATTTAAATGCTATAAAATCTTCAGACATACAAATTGTGTGGCCTATGTTTAACATAAAACCATCACAGGATAGGTTATTTGGTAAGTACTGTCTTAATTCTGTAAAATCGGACAATAGGTGTGTAGAGCCTTTTTATTTTGACGACCCTTGGTCTTACGAATTACGTGGAAAAAAGGTATTAGTTATAAATCCTTTCTCAGAATCTATAGAAAAACAATATAAAAATAGAAAGCACCTATGGCAAAATGATAAAATTTTACCTGAATTTGATTTGATAACCTATAAAAATATACAGTCTATTGGTGATAGTGGTCCTCACTCGTCTTGGTTGGAGTCTTTGGAGTTTATGAAATCTGAAATTAGTGATATAGATTTTGATATTGCCTTACTGGGATGTGGTGGGTATGGTATGCCACTAGCAAGTTTTATTAAAAATGAATTAAATAAACCTTCAATATATATAGGTGGTGGTTTACAAATACTTTTTGGTATTAAGGGAGATAGGTGGGATAATCATGAAGATGTTGGTAAGTTTTACAACTCTTATTGGTCTAGGCCTTTGCAGACTGAGAGACCTGACGCGGCTAACTCTGTCGAGGGTGGTTGTTATTGGTAGATAAAAGATTAAAATTAAATAATATGAAAAATAGAATAGCTTTTTATGGAGCAAGTGTAACTAGACAAGTGAATGGATATTGGGAATATTTTGCTAGGCTGAACCCTGACTTTGAGGTTAGTCCTTTTGGTAATGGTGCTATGCATTTAAATGACGCTGGAATTTGTTATATAGATGATGTTATTGACTACGAACCTGAAATATGTTTTATTGATTGGTTTAGTACTGGGTATATTGTATACGGTAGGGATATGAATGAGGTTACTACTACGGAACAAGATTTTCAAGATATAAAACAATACATTAACACTATTGTGTATAGTTTTTTAAGTAAGAATATAAAGTTGGTTTTTTTAACATTCCCGGATAAAAGTTTAGATAGTAGGACTGGTAAACCGGTAGAAAAAGAAGAAATTTATAAAAAAATAAATAGCTACATAGATGGTTTGGGAATCCCTACTATCGACATTTCTGAATCTTTTGAGGATTTAAAAATTATACTTAGGGATGGTATCCACACAACGCCATTTGGTGCTGAACAATACGCTAAATTAATAAATGAAGAATTTAAAACCTTATACAACACTATAGAAATACCGACAAAATACCCAGAACGAAACGAATATTGTGGTGTTAAAAGGTTGGAGTTAGGTTTTGATGTTTTTAACAAATTAGTTTTAGGTGGTCCTTGTAAGGTTATAGGAATATCGCAATCTGTTGGCCCATATACTGGTTTAGTGGATATTGATGGTGTTGTTATTAATAATTGGGATAGGTGGTGTTATTACGAAAGAGGTATGGTTTTGATGAGGTTTGACGTTGGTGAATTGACGACAATAAACGTGTTGGAGGATAGTTTCGATAGAAGTGTTTGTGAACATTCCGCTGATTGGACAACAAAAAAACAATTAAAGTTGGATACCGTATTTTATGCGGGTGAACAATTAAAAGTTATAGAATATAAATAATGGATAAATTAAGTGTGCATGAAAGGGACAAATATAATGTCATACACCAATATTGTGGTGTTGATGAAGGTCAATCGGGTTATGGGAGACAATTAGAGTTATTACTAACAGATAATTCCAAATTCCATAAAAAATGGCAAGAATTATATAAAGAAAATAAAAGTTTTTTGGAGATTGGTTTAGGAGCTGGTGAGATAGTAAAACATTTAGATAAAGAGGGGTTTGATTATTGTGGTGTGGATATTTCTAATTGGGTCGTGGATGAGTTACTGAAACTTGAATTAAATGTGAAGGAGATGAGTTCACATTCACTATCTTTCGAGGATAATAGTTTTGATGTTGTTCAACATTTGGACGGTTTGGAGCATATACCTGTAGAGTGGGAGTTGGGTACTCTTAGTGAGTCTGTTAGAGTTTCTAAAAAATATATATTTCATTCTAATGCTATGGGTGATGCTCATTTGGATTCGGTTTCTTTAGCTAATGGTTTTGACGCGGTACATATTAATATTAAAAATGCTCAACTATGGGATGATTTCTACGAATCTAACACTAGTCTAGGTTATAAAATATTACACAAAGAGTCGGACAATAATACTTATAGAATTATATTAGAAAAAATAAAAAACTAGATGGATATCAATACAGAAATTACTAATTCCTCCTGGGTGTGTTCGGCAGAAAAAGCTAAAGATTACCTACACTACTACCCAAAGGAGATGAAAATAAAATTGTCTGAGTTCATTTCAACAATTAGCGGTAACCCTACGGTATTGGATATTGGGTGTGGTAACGCACAGTTATACCCAGTACTTAAAAACAATAACACAAATCTAGACTATACTGGTGTTGATATCGTGGATTCGTTATTGGATGTGGCTAAGTCTGTGGTCGGTGATGATGGTGAAGTAATAAAAGACGATATATTTAAGTATTTAACTTCGTACTCTGGCCCAAAATTTGATTTCGGAGTTTTATCACATATGTTAGAGTGTGTCGAGAGTCCTGATTTGTTAATGGGTAGGGCTTCTGATTTGTGTGAACATGTAGCTATTCACTGGTATGACCCACCAACATACGAATATGACGCTACCATAATAGCTAAAAACCCCCACTCTGAAGATTCTTTTAAACCATATATAAGAAGGAAAATGGGTAAAGATTATTGGTCTTACATTATTAATAGGTATAACCTAACTCTGGTTTATCGTGTTGAGTCAAACCCTAAAAATGTTTTAGAGATATATAAAAAAAAGTAATATGGCTTGCATTATAAAATCCCCAAATGAAACTAAAGGTATTATATCTTTTACGTCCCCAGAAAGTAGGGAGGTTATAAAAGGTGATGTTAAACAATACCTTATAGATAACAGAAAAGACTGGGTTTATTTATTACACCACAATTGGCAACCATGCACTAATGATTCTTTTTTTGATTCTAGTATGTGTAATGTTATAGACCTAATAAATGGTGGTGAATGTTTAGATATGGATTGTTGTAATTTCTCACCTAAAATATATTGCCCTTCCAACGAAAAGACTTTTGACGTATTATTTGTGACCAGAGCTGTCACATTTAAAAGACTTAATGTGTTTTACGATATATGTAAAAACCTTTTATCTAAAAAACCAGACATAAAAATATTGTTAATATGTTCTGTACCTGAGGTTGACTGTGACCCCGTAAACCCAAAACAAATATATTTGGATAGATTTACTAGGGAAGAGCGAAGAAACTTTGTGTCTCTTTTTTTTGATTACGACTACCCTTTTTCTATGGATAAGTATTATTTAGCTCATTTTTATAGGTCGTCAAAAGTATTCTTACATACAGCCAATGAAGAAAGACACCCTAGAGTATGTAGTTATGCTTGGGCTAGTGGTATCCCGGTTGTTGGTTATAGACCTTTAGCTACCTTCCTATCTGATAAGTTTATACAAGAACCATACTTCTACCAAATTAATAATGATGGTGAGTATGTGGATAAAATACTTAAAGCGATTGAAACTCCAATGCCTTATGATGAAATTAAATATGAAGTTAATGAAGAGTTTTCAATAGACCTATTTACAAAAAAACTAATTAGCTTATGCAATAAATTAGATGTGCCTATGGAGACTGATTCTATTTTTAAAAGGAATTTAGATTTCCGGTTGGGTAGGCATTGTTCGATTTCATTAGGTGACAACACTTTACCTATAGGTATACCTGAACTTATGGAATTAGCTAAGAATGTAGGACCAAAAATTAACACTGATAATAGTGATTTAGAATTAAAATTAATTAATTATGGAAAATAACAAAGAAATATTAGAAAAAATAAAGTCTGACGGTTACTGTATAACTAAAAATGTATTTACCCTTGAGGAAATACAAGCTATAAGAACTGAGATGTTGGAGTTATATAGTGAGGTACCTCATGGTGCTGAATATATTGATAGACGAATAGTAGAACAAAATGCTTACCCGTACGGTAAACATTTAAGAATAAATAATTTTTCACTACTACCGGTAACACAAAGAATTTTTTTAAGTAAAGGTTTAAGTGAAGTTACTAAGGGTTATTTAGGTGAAAATTGTAGTGAAAATATGCAGGTATTTGCTTCGTATGAATATAAAACATTAGAACAAAGTGGTGAAAAACCTAGAAACGCAGCTTGGCACTTTGACCCGTACTACGCATTAAAATATTTTATCTACTTACAAGATACAAACATAGAAAATGGTTGTACAAGATTAATCCCAAACACTAAACACTTAACAGAACAAATTAGAAAAGAGAAGACTTTTGAGGATATCTGTGGTAATGGATATAATATAGAACATCTTGTAAACGAAGATTCAAAAATAGTAGATGTGGAAGTAGAGTCTACAGACTTAATGGTTTTCGATACCGATTTGTTCCATGTTGGGGCTAATATTGAGAAGGAAGGTGCTGAAAGAATGGTTGTTATAATGCATAATAGACCATAACACATGGATGAATCATTAATAAATAAATTAACTTCTTATCCTTTTCCAGAAAGTAATTTGTTCAGTGGGTCTTCTTGTGCTATTATTGGTAACTCTGGTATCCTTCTAGAGTCCGAACTTGGTTCTGAGATTGATTCTCATGATTTTATAATAAGATTTGCTCAAGGTAGAGTTAAGGGTTTTGAAACTCATGTTGGGTCTAGAACTAGTTTACGATTTATTAACATTCACTGTGTTGCTGGCATAAATAATAATACCGACTCTATTAGAGATAATCTGGTTATCTGGAGTAAATTTTCCTTAGATATATTTAAGGAATTAGATGAGGTTAATTATGTAGCGACACCTGATGTAGATTTAACTAACGTATCTTCATTATACCCTAACTCTAAATTTAGTAATATATCCACAACCACCAAAGATAAATTATATGAAGTACTAGAGAAAAACCCAACAACTGGACTAATAGCTGTATTACTATCCTTAGCAAATTTTAAAAATATAAGTTGTTATGGTTTTGATTTTTATGGTAGTGAAAAACATCATTATTGGGAGGACTCCATACCACAAGATAGGACTGTATGTCATTCACTTGACGAGGAAAAAGAAATTATGTATTATTTAAAAAACAATAGTATTATAAATTTCAAATAATGATTAATCTTTTTCACGTAAACAACCATACAATTAATACGGTTAACTATAATAACCTACTACACGACACTATCGTAACCACTTTTGAAGATTCTGTAAAGGATTACGTTGGGGCAAAATATGCTGTTAGTTTTAATAGTGCTACAAGTGCTATATTTCTATCCCTATTAAATAAAAATACAACGGTAACTGTCCCTAGTATGATACCTCCAGTTGTTTTAAATGCTATTATAACATCAGATAATAAATATAATTTTATAGATGATGTATCTTGGGTTGGTGACTCGTACGTGCTACATGATTTTGGTGATTATAAGATAGTTGATTCTGCACAAAAATTAGAAAAGGACCAATTTATAAATGAATGTAATGATGGTGATTTAATGGTTTTCAGTTTCTACCCAACTAAACCTGTCGGGAGTTCTGATGGTGGTATGATTGTATCTAATGACTTAGAAAAAATAAAGTTATTAAAAGAGCTTGCTCTTAATGGGATGACTTCATCACATAATAATTGGGAACGTACTATTAAATTTCCTGGGTATAAAATGTATATGAATAGCATTCAAGCTGAGATAGGTATGAATAATTTTAATATGTATGGTGAAAAGTTATCGTCACTTAAAAAAGTTAGAGATTTATATAATAATAAATTAGGGTGTTTGAATACTAGTAACCATCTATATAGGATAGAAGTTACTAAACGTGATAAATTTATTAAATTTATGAAAGATAGTGGTATATCTTGTGGGGTGCATTATAGTGCTGCACACTTAAATCCAGTATATGGTGAACACGTAAACAACACTAGTCCAAATTCTAGACACTATAAACTATCTGAAGAGAAAAGTGAATCAATGGTGTCAATACCTTTTCACGAACGATTGACTATTTCTGAGGTTAACCTTATTATTGCTAAAGTAAAAGAATACCGTGAAAAATAATATAAAATGCCAATTAAATGTCTTTGAAGATGATAGGGGTTGTTTATTGCCTATAGAGTTTGTTGGTTTAGGTTTTGAACCCAAAAGAGTTTTTGTGGTTAATAGTGTCCCTGTCGGTGACACTCGTGGAAATCATTCACACCACAAAACTAAACAATATATAGTTTGTACTAATGGTTCTGTTAATGTTATATTGGACGATGGTGAAACTAAAAAAACTATAAGGCTTCATAAAAATCAGTCTATTATGGTCCCAGAATTAATATGGGACTCACAAGAATTTTTAACTGAAAATGCTGAAATATTAGTCATATGCTCAACAGAATACGATATTAATGACTATATCTTAACTTATGATGAATTCTTAAAAGTTATATAAAAATGAAAATAGTATCGGTAATATTAGCTAGAGGTGGTAGCAAAGGTGTACCAAATAAAAATATTATTGATTTAAATGGGAAACCTCTAATACAATACTCTATAGAGTCATCAAAGATGTCCATCGTAGGTGAAGAAACTTATGTATCAAGTGATAGTGATGACATATTAGATATAGCTAAAGGTTTGGGGGCTAAAATAATTAAGCGTCCAGACAATATTAGTGATGATTTAGATAAGAGTGAATTAGCTCTAATAGATTTTGTTAATAGAGTAGATTCTGATGTCGTGGTTTTTATCCAACCAACATCACCAATGATTAAACCAGAAGATATAGATGCTGGTGTATTAATGTTAAGAAAGGATACCTCGTTAAATTCAGTTTTATCCGTTTATGAAGAACATTGGACACCAAGATGGGGTAGGGATAGAAAACCCGTTGATTGGGACATATGTAATCGACCAATGAGACAGGAGGTTGAGAGTAACTACGTTGAAAACGGAGCATTTTATATTTCAAGAACCCCCCTGATAAAAAAGAATAAATTAAGATATACGGCACCATTCGATTATGTTGTTATGTCACAAGAAAATAGTTTCCAGATAGATTCATTTGCTGATTTGGAACTTGTAAATAAAATATTAAAGATTAATGAGTAAAGTATTCATATTTGGTTCTGGCTTTTTAGTTAGGCATATAGCGAATGAATTTACCAGTAATGGTGATGAAGCTATCGTTATGTATAATAATTATAAGCTAGAGAACTACTCCGGAACACAACTTATGATGAAGGGTAGTGATATTATAGATTGTCTGATTAAAAATAAACCAGATTATATCTTGTTTGCTAAGGGTGATTCCTTCGTTTCTGGAAATGCTAATATTTTATCATCTATTGATAGTAATGTGATTCCAATAGCTGAACTATTAGATATGTTAAATGAAAGTTTAGATAAATTAGATTTTATTAAAAAAATAATAGTTATTGGTTCTGCTGCTGAATACGTTAAAAAGTCTTCAGCATTACAAGAAGATGACGACATAAACCCAACATCAGTTTACGGTCTTAGTAAAATATTTTTATTTAATACAGTAATGTATTATTTTAATAAAGGCTTACCAATTGTATACGCTAGACAATTTAATGCAATTGGTCCATACCAGAGAGAACAATTTGTATTAGCTGCCTTTGTGTCACAATTAGTCAATATCGAGGGTGGTGCAAAACCAAAATTGGAGGTGGGTGACCTAACTTGTGAAAGAGATTTTATTGACGGTAGAGATGCGGCCTATGGGTATAGGTTGTTATTTGAGAATGGTGTGCCTGGTGAGGTTTATAACGTTGGGTCTGGAAAATCAATTAAAATTAAAGTTTTGTTAGATACTATCCTTAATAAACTAGATTATGATGGTAAAATAGAAATTGTCACAACTAAAAAAGATAATCTTAGTAAGAACAGCCTAACAGATAGACTGTTATCAAATAATAATAAACTAATTCAATTGGGGTTTAAAGAAAAATTCACTCTTGATAAAACTATAGAAGATACCTTAACTTATTGGCGAAATGTATAAAAGTAATAAATTACAAAAGATGTTTAGTGGTGAACCTACACCAACATATATAATATGTGAGGTCGGTATTAACCATAATGGTTCGATAGACGAAGCATTAAAGTTAATAGAGTCTGCCTCAAAATCTGGTGTCGACGCTGTTAAATTTCAAAAGAGAACTCTTAGTGAGATTTATTCTAAATCAATATTAGATGATTCTAATAGTGCTGAATGGAATTTTGATTACCTAATACCATTACTTAAAGATGTGGAACTGTCTGATGATGATTATAAGGTAATTAGAAAAAAATGTAATGAGTTAGAGTTAGATTTAATTATAACTCCGTTTGATGAGGTGTCAGCTGAGTTTATCGCTGACCTTGGTATTACAGCTTTCAAAATAGCGTCTGCTGATATGACCAATTACAGTCTTATCGAGAAGTGTTCGTCGTACGGGTTACCGATTATAATATCTACCGGAATGTGGAGTAGGGATGAGATATTAAAAGTGGTAGAGCATTACAAAAGTAAAAACATTACATTTGCTTTACTACACACACAGTCAACATACCCAGCACCATATGAATCATTAGGGTTAAAATTCATTAAAGACCTATGTGAGATGACTGAAATTGTTGGTTATTCTGGACATGAAAGAGGTGTGTTTATACCTATTGCTGCTGTAACTATGGGTTGTAAGATTATTGAAAAACATATAACCAATAACAAGGAACAAAGAGGTCCAGACCATAAGGCGTCTATGTTACCGGAAGAATGGTCTGAAATGATACATAATATTCGTATGTTAGAGAAATCTTTGGGTGGTGACAAACTAGTCAACCAAGCTGAAAAATTAAACAAAGAAGTGTTTGCCAAATCAGCTATTGCTAAAACTAACCTTAAGTCTGGTCATATTTTGAAAAAGTCTGATATAGAATTTAAGGCTCCCGGTAAGGGTCTTTTCCCACACGAAATTAGTGATTACTACGGTAAGGTTTTGAAACGGGACATCAAAGCCGAATACTATATTTCAAATGACGATTTTGAAGATGTGTTGATGATTAAGGATTGGGACGACTTTACCTTCACTAATAATTGGGGTGTTAAATGCCGTTTTCATGATTTTGAATCCTTCGATAATGTGGATGCTGATACAATTGAATTTCATTGTTCTGATAATGATTTGGACATAGAATTCGTACCCAAAATAACCCCAAATGGTAAACGTTTGATTGTACATGCACCAGAAATATTTAATCGTGAATTATTCGATATCTGTTCAGATGATGAACGTAAGGTTAATGAATCTAAAAAGATACTTCATAGGACAGTCACTAAAACCATGGAAATAGCAAAGCATTTTCCAAATTACAAACCAAAAATAGTTTGTCATTTAGGTGGTATGTCTTCTACTATTAGAGATATGGGTAACACAAAACACTTAATGGATAACGCAATTAAGAATTTTGAAGAATTTAGACAATATAAAGATATTGTGGATATAATACCAGAAAACCTACCTTCTAGACCTTGGTATTTTGGTGGTGAGTGGTACCAACATGGATTTGTTACAGCGGAAGATATGATAAGATTTTGTAAAGAAACAGGTGTAAAAATGACATATGATATTTGTCACGCGTTTTTATATTGTAAACTACATAATAAAGATTTAGTTGAGTACACAAAAATGGTGATGCCAATAGTAGGTCATGTTCATATATCCGACGCAGAAGGTATTGGTGGTGAAGGTTTACAAATTGGTGAAGGTAAATTAGATTTTGATGGTGTATTCAATGAAATGGTGGGGTTCGATTTTACATGGGTAACAGAAATCTGGAGTGGGCATTTACATAACGCAGCTGGAAACTATAAAGCATTAAAATTACTGGAGAAAAGTTACTCAAAAATAATATAAATATGGCAATAAAAAAAGCATTAATAACAGGGATAAACGGTCAAGATGGTTCTTATCTAGCTGAACTATTATTAGAGAAAGGGTATGAAGTTTGGGGAATTCTAAAAAGAAATTCTGTAGCAGAGAATCAATCCTCAAGAATACCTGATGAGGTATTTAATAAAATAAATTTAGAATATGCAGATATGTTAGATATGTCTTCATTATGTAGAGTATTAAAATTATGTAATCCTGATGAAATTTACAATTTAGCTGCTCAATCACATGTAAGAATTAGTTTTGACCAACCAATTTACACTACACATTCTATAGCAACAGGTACTCTTAATTTATTAGAATCTATACGTCTTATGTCACCAAACGCAAAAATGTATCAAGCAAGTAGTTCAGAAATGTTTGGTAATAATATAGATGAGGATGGGTATCAAAGAGAAACAACACCTTTATCTCCGGTATCTCCTTATGGTTGTGCTAAAGTATATGGACATAATATTTGTGTAAATTATAGGAATTCTTATGGTATGTTTATATCTAATGGCATTTTATTTAATCATGAATCACCAAGAAGAGGAATTAATTTTGTCACAAATAAAGTAGCTAAAGAAGCTGTAAAAATAAAACTTGGTTTAACTAATGAACTTAGATTAGGAAATTTAAACGCCAGTAGGGATTGGGGACACGCAAAGGATTATGTAAAAGCGATGTGGTTAATCCTACAACATGATAAAGCTGATGATTTTGTTTGTTCTACGGGAATTTCCCACACAGTTAAAGATTTAGTTGTTTATATTTTTAGTTCTTTGGGGTTGGATTGGGAAGATTATGTTAGGGTTGATGGGAAATATCTTAGACCGGAAGAATTGGAACACCTTAAGGGTGACTGTTCAAAAATAAAGGATGACCTTGGTTGGTCTCATAATTATACTTTTGAGTCTATGTTGGATGAGATGGTTGAGTATTGGATGGAACATTATTTAAATAATAGTAGTAATTAAAAAAATTATATATGACTAGAAAGAACAAAAGATTGAGTAAGGAGGAGAAAATGGAGGTCGAGGAGTGGATTTACCAGAATAACACTGAGGAAACTAGGATGACCGACACTATGACTATTCGTGTTAAGTGTAAAACAGAAAATCAGAAATCGTTAGTTAACGCGATTAAAGAAAAAGAAATTATTGTCTGTTCTGGTCCAGCTGGAACTGGTAAAACTTTTTTAGCGTGTGCCGAGGCTTTAAGATTAATTAAACGTAATGGTAAATTTAAAAAAATTGTTATTGTTAAGTCGGTAACCACCCTTAAAAATGAAGAGATTGGTTTTTTAAAGGGGAATTTACGTGAAAAAATGGAACCGTTTATGTTTTCTTTTGTACATAATTTTGAAAAAATAGTGGGGCAAATGATAACTTCTAGATTAAGAGAACTAAAAACTATAGAAGAGTTACCTATCGCTTATATGAGAGGTATTAATTTAGATAGGTCAATTATCATCATTGATGAGGCACAAAATATTTCACAAGAGAATATAAGGACTATTATGACTAGGTTAGGTAAGGACTCTAAAATGATATTTTTAGGTGATGAAAGACAACAAGACTCTAAGGGTGGAAATGGGTTAACGTTCTTAATGGACCACTTTACTGATATCGAAGAAATTGGGTGTGTACAATTTAACAAATCCGACGTGGTTAGAAACCCACTAATAGCTAAAATAGAAAGAGTTTTTGATTCTTTACAAAATAACATTAAATAATTAGGTTTGGGTATGGTAATTAGTATTAGTATAAATGGTGTGTTAAGGGATGTATTATCTAGATTTCAAGAAATCTATGAGAAATATTATGATGAAGAGGTGAAGTCTGAAGTTACTACACCTAATTTAATGGAGTATGTTCATTTCAAGACAGATGACGAACTACTAGATTTTTTATATGAGGAGTCTCCTATGGAAATATTTGGGCAAGCTAAAGAAATTAGTCAAAATGTAATACAACATTTAATGAAGTTATATAAAGAAATGCCTGAAGGTTATAGACTTAGGATTGTTGGTGATGATTTAGGTAGGGGCAAATCATCAACATTATGGTTTTTAGCTAAATATGGTTGTGTGTGTGATGAAATAATGTTTTATAATTCATTAACTGTAGGTAGGGTTTGGGAAGATACTGACATATTTGTAACTTCCGACTTAGATGTTATAGGTAGTAAACCTGAAGATAAAAAACTAATAGTTGTTGATAAAATATATAATAAGGATATGATTTGTGATAAAAGAATTACTACCTTAAAAGAAATAGAGTCTTTAGAATATGCAATTTAGTAAACAAAATAGTGATTTAAAATTAAGAGTTGGTGGTGAATTTCTTTACTTTGACGTAGATGAGTTTATGGATAACATATCATATGTAGATACCGTATCTGGTTACACAAATATAGATATCATTGTACCTAAGTTTGAATTTTTTAAAGCTATGATTGATACCGTTACTGGTATCATAGAAGAAGCTGACGATACTTTAGGTGTGGTTTCTATGAACAAACTTTCAGTACCTTATAAATTGGCACTGAATACATTAATAAAATATAAAATAATTAAAAAATTATAAATATGGATAAACAAGTAAATCAACTACAGAATGGGTTAGACATTCTAAAAAATAAGGGAGCTAAAATATATTTTTTAACCCAAGATACTGATGGCAGAGCTCTAGCTTCTGTTGCTCAAATTTATCAGTATGTTAAATACCTTAAAGACGCTGGGTATAACTCGTATGTGTTATACGAAAAAAAGGACGTTAAGGGCGTGTCGTCTTGGTTGGGTGAGGAGTATAGCAGTTTACCTCACGCTAATATAGAGGATGGTCAATTAAAGGTTGGTCCACAAGACTTTGTGGTTGTTCCAGAACTTTTTGGTCATGTATTAGAACAAATATCTAATATGCCTTGTAGTAAATTAATTTTATGTCAAGCTTACGATTGGGTGTTAGATACTTTAAATCCTGGTTTTGGTTGGGTTAACTATGGTGTGGATAAGTGTATAACAACTACAGAATCACAAAAAGAATACATTAAGACGTTATTTCCGTCAGTAGAGACTACGGTAATACCACCATCAATACCGGAATACTTCAAAACTTCCGAGGGTCCAAAAAAACCAGTAATCGCTATACATACAAGAGACCATAGAGATACACAAAAAATAATCAAAACTTTTTACCTACAAAACCCACAATTTAAATGGATATCATTTAAAGATATGAGAGATATGAATAGAAAGGATTTTGCTAAAAATCTTGGTGAGTCTTGTCTTTCTGTTTGGGTAGATAGGACTAGTGGTTTTGGTACTTTTCCAGTGGAGTCTATGTTTTGTGGTACACCAGTTGTTGGTGTTCTCCCTATAGTACGACCTGAGTGGTTAAACAACGAAAACGCTGTTTGGGTTATGGACGAATCTAAAGTTGTTGAGGTTTTAACCAACCTAGTGAAGAATTGGTTGGAGGATACAATCCCTGAGGTTCTTTACACTAAGATGGCTGAGACAACTAAAATGTTTTCGGTAGGTGCAGAAAATAACAATATGGTATCCTATTTCCAAAATTTAATTAATCAAAAAATAACGGAATTTGAAAATTCCATAACTAAACTAGCTCCGGTTGGTGAAAAAATATAAAGATATGAATAGTAAAGACGTAACAGTTATAATCCCAATACACGATGTCACTAAAGATTTTGGTGTTTGGTTCGATAAATCTATACTAAGTATAGAACAGTCTAGAGTAAAACCAGGAAAATTATTACTGGTTTGTTCTGATACAGCAACAATTAAAGAATATATGAGTGGTTGGAACAATAAACCGTCTGATGTGGATGTATCAATAGTGTACAATGGTGGAAAAACTAGTTATTGTGGACATGTTAATTTCGGTGTTGATTTATGTGACACTGAGTGGTTCTCTATATTAGAGTATGATGATGAATATTCTAACATTTGGTTTAAGCAATTTGATGAGTATGTTAAATACCATAAGGAGGTTAATTTGTTTTTACCTTTAGTTGTTGATACAGATGAAAATGGTCAATTTATAGGTTTCACTAACGAGTCTTTATGGGCTATTGGTTTTTCTGAAGACTTAGGTCATTTAGATAATAACACTCTTCTTAGGTACCAAAACTTTCAAGTTAGTGGTATGATTATGAAGAAAGATTCTTTTACTGATATAGGTGGTATGAAAGATTCTATGAAATTAACATTTAATTACGAATTTTTATTACGAGCTACATATAATGATGTTGTTATTATGACTATACCTAAGGTTGGTTATAAACACACAAACCAAAGAGTTAACTCGTTATTTTGGGAATATAAATTTAAGCAAGACTCAGTACTAAGTAATGATGAGGCTAAGTTTTGGATGGATGCAGCTAAAAAAGAATATTTTTTCACAAATGATAGAGAGATAGAGTTTACAAACAAGTAGTATGGGAAGGAAACCCACAACTACACAGTACTTTGGTCCACCACAGGAACAAGCTGTTAGAACGTTTTTAACAGCTAGTACTTGGGATGAAAAAAATACAGTATATAATAGTTTTCTTAGAGACCCTTTGATAAAGATGATTGATAGTATTATCCGTAGGTATCGTCTTTATAGACCTAATATGGATTTTACTGACATACACACCGACACATTATCATTTCTTGTAACAAAAATGGATAAGTTTAAACCCGCTAAAGAAAAAAAAGCTTATTCATATTTTGGAACAATATGTAAAAATTACCTTATGGGTCAAATAATGAAAGATAATAGGGATAAAAATAGAAAAATATCTTATGAGGATGTATCATATAGTTTAGAACAAGATGAGAAACATTCCTATGCGATGCATAATGATGATTTAAAGGTGGAAGTTGTTATGGTAGAATTACTTAAAGAATTAAAAAAGTTTATAGCTGAAAATAGATTAAACATTAATGAAGAAAAAATTGGTTATTGTTTGGTTGACGTATTTGAGAATTATGAAGCTATATTTATTGCCGGTAAGGGTAATAAATTTAATAAGAATGTTATCCTATACCAATTACGGGAAATGAGTGGTTTAACTACTAAAGAAATTAGGTCCGCTATAAAGCCTTACAAAAATCTATACAAAGAAATATTACTCAAATTAATAAGTATATAAGTATATATTTATTAATATGCCTAGACCTAAAAGAAAACAAATAAACCTAACCAACGAAAGTGCGTTAAGTCTAATGCAAGAAATTTATAATGAGTGTGTTGAGCAGAGAAGTACCGCTATAAGAATACAGAATAAAATGATTGGTTTTATGAATGAGGCCGCTGATATGTCCCTAATAGGTCCTGTACTTAAAGAACAACAAAAAATTGTAGACTCGGCTATAGAAAAGAAACTACAATTATCTAAGTTAATGGCAACTATAATGTCTAAAAATTCAGAAAATAATTCAGCTGCCCAAACACTAGGTGGTGATGTTAAGGAGGCTTTACAAGATTTATTACGTGATAAGTCTTCTGATGATGATGATAATAAAACTACACTAAATTATAAAATGTAATGGCTAGTGACTCACAACAAGCACAAAGGGATATATTTACCAAACTAGAAGGGTTATTAACTTTTTTAGAGGTTACTGAACAAAAAAAAACTCGTGAAAATTTAGAGGATTGGAAAGAGGTTCTTTCAGCTTTAAAAGATATCGGTAGTAACCCGATACCCTTGTTATTGGAATTACTAAAACTAGTCAAAGGTAGTATTAAGGCTAAAGGTGGTATGTCTAAAGTTTTAGGTTTTTCATCAATTAAGAAAAAAAAGAGGAAAGATAAAAAAGATAAGGACGATGGTGACTTTGAGGAACCTAAGAAGTCCTTCCGAGAAAAAAACAAAATTAGCCCTGTTGTTAGTGTTTGGTTAAATATACTTAATGATATATTAAGACAATCCATAGTTGATGTTTTACCTGAGATAGAGGAGATTATATATGAGGAAATAATTAAAGCTTTTGGTTGTGATGACTTATCTATTAAGGTTCCTGTTGTTGGTGATGGTTTGTCAGCTGCTATAGTAATTGAGGTTGACGAAATTGATTTATTAAAACAATTAAAGAATGACCCTGATAGTGATGTTGGTAAGTATATGTATGAGAATGTTGGTGACTTCCCGACTAGTGGGTACCCACCTGGACAATCACCATTCCCAATTAATAGATTTCTAAGGAATTTAATTCACAATAACAATATTTTCCCAAGCACGGTAGAACCATCAAATCCATGGTTACAAACAGTGTATGGTGCTAGTGGTAGAGCTTTGTTTGATATACAGGTTATACCTGGTGCTCCGGTAATGTTGGAGATTTATCCATACTTTAAGGACGGCTCTAGTGTAACACAAAACTATCAAAGTGCTCCTGGTACTACAGTTGGTGGTGTTCAGAGTGGTGCAGAAAAATTTACATTTGTAGAATTCATAAAGGATTACTTCGAGAATGTTAAATTAATAGAAATGCAAAATTTTCTTGGTGCTTTACTGGAAATACAGACTGGTTTTTTAAGTGTTCGGAGTGAGTCAACAAATCTAGAAGATTTTAAAATAGTAGCTAGTTTCATGCGTTCTTTAGAAAAAATGTTAGACGCTTGTGATGGGGCTGACTTGGGAACTCCTAGTTCAGAGTCGGTTAGTCATTTATCTGAACTTTATGATGATGATAGTTTTTTTGAATTTGATGTTGAGGAGGAAAGGTCGATAGAACTTGAAGCTGTTAGGATGTCAAAAAATGTAATTTCGTTTGAAAGTTGTGGTATTATCGACGTACCTGTTGATAATGATTTGGTGGATAAGGGACTAAAGGAGATTTTAAGTTCTAAGAATAAGGATGAAGAAATTAAAGCTTTCGATTTGCTACTACAGAAGTTTGCGTCTGCTTCAGCGGTTAAAGCTGGTAATGAAGTAAATGCTGGTAGTATGATGTTACCGGTAGAAATAGATTTTAAAGAAGGGTTGATTAAAAAATTACCCCAAATACTAACTTATTGTGTTATGAACCCAAAAGGTGTATTGCCTGTGGTTGTTGTTAGTAAACTTCTTAATCCTGGTGGTGCTAACGCAGCTAATTTAAAATTGTTTATAAAAATTTTTAAACGTGTAATCATAAGAATAGTACAAAGAGTTTTAGCTAAGGTTATTGAGTATATGTTCGCGATACTTAAACAATTGATACTTAGAATGATATCAAATTTAATAAAAGAAAAACTTAGTGAAAAAGCAAAAAAGAAACTTAGGTTAATTAAGAAGTTATTAGATATTTTATTACCGTTTATTAACGACTTAGCTAACGCTAAAAACTGTAAAGAAATATTTTCAATAATACTAGCGTTATTAATGGCTAATGCCCCAGACATCCCTTGGAGTGTCCCACCTTTCCTAGTTGCCGCGTCTAGATTAAGAGCTGGTACTAGTCCTCTAGGTGCTTTTGAGAAATTAGTGGGTAAACTACAAAAACATGGTATTCCTGTCGGTGACATGCCTGATGGTAGTCCTAATTTGATGTCGTTATTCGCGTTTGATATGTTACAAGCTTCGGATGAGGAGATGACTGATAATGCTGCTACTGAGAATGTAATTATGACTGGTACAGTAAATGTTGGTGGTATACCGGGAATAATAATGCCTTTTACAAAAAGTACTGGTATTTTAAAATAAAAGATTATGGAGTTTTTTAAAGAATATAAAAATAAACCTAATAAAGATATCATAGATGTGATGACTACATTAAAAGAAGATTTTAATAAGTCTAAAGATTTGATAATTAAATTAACCTTACACATAGAAGATACTGAAAAAAAATTCATCCTTCTTGAGTCTGAGTTAAAAAAACGTAAAACGCAATGAGTAACGCAAGTGGTCAACCTATAGACGCTATAAACGAAAAATCGTCTAGTATAGTTCTGAGTAAAAATATTCAGTTTGCTGTTTGTGTTGATAACAGTGACCCATCTTATAGTGGTAGAATACGAGCTATAATGAATAAAGGTTCTGGTGTTGGGGAGGGTAGGGTCAATGACCCAGAAAAAGAAATAATCTCAAGAGACAATGAAGCTAGTAAAAATGGTGCTTATAGACCTTGGGGTGATAAAGACCCTTATGTGTGTGCACCGTTTATGGCCTTACATGTTAATGTAGTGCCAAAGGCAGGAGAAGCTGTTAAGTTAATATCGTGGGATAGTTCAAAAGGTGGTGTCAATAAAGAATATATTGGTCCTATAATTTCTAACCCAGGTTATATTGGTGGTGACCATTGGGCTAGTTCCCAGTTAGTTACCAGTTATGGTAACCAACAAAAATCTTTAGCTGATTATGCTCCTGACGGTAGTCCTATGCCTGAGTGTTGGGGTAGTTTCCCTCACCCTGATGATATAGCAATAGTTGGTAGGGATAACACTGATATTATACTAGGGATGAAACAAAATTCCCTATCTATTGGGTCTTCATCTGTTGTAAGTGATATTGATAATACCTCTGAGGGTTCATTCCCACAGATTATGATTCGTTCTGGTAAATTTATTAAAAACAGTGAGTTCCCATCAAGACCAAAATTTAACAATAAAACAACATTTATCCAAGTTAACACGTTCCCACAAACTATATACGCTAGAAAAAAGGATATAGTACTAGATGTACCAGAAGACGCGTCTTTAGCTACCCTTATTGAGTATGATTTTGACTTAACGACACTAACCACTGGTAGTATAAATGGTTCCATATCAATATATAAAATGCCTTATGATAATTCTGTAGGTAAGGTCTTTATGTGTCAAGGATTTAATGAATCTACTGTTGTACCACAACCGTTAACCGAAGCTTGTAAGGTTATCTTTACAGGTTTACCTAATGTTACGGTGGTTAGTTCATTAATAAACAGAATTCTATTAAATTTTGATAGGGGCAGGTGGGACGAATTACAATTACCACAAGATAATGTCGAGTTGGTTTTTAGCTCTGGTGTGGATTCTTCTAATAATCTAGGTAATTTTATGCAGAGGACACACCCACTATACTTTAGACCATCACCAGCAACTCTTAATGTCTTAACAAAAACAAACCCTACTGGTGCACCTTCTAATTGGGGTCTGGTAAAAACAGAAGCTACAGATATTTCTCAGCAAGTTAATTTGGATGGTGTTGCTAAACCTTCGTATGGGTTAGCCTTTACCAATGAGGCTAGTAAAAGAACCGTAACAATAGTGAAGAAAAAAGATTTTGAGTGGGAGGAAAAAACTGTAAACGTACAACAAGGAGTTATTTCCGCTATGTCAGAAAAAATATATCTTATGTCTTACAATTCTTCTGATATTAACGGACAAATAACTTTAGAGTCCAATTATGGTATAAGTCAGGAAAAATTTGTTAAAGATATAGATGAAAAAACCAACTCTTTAGTTAGGGGAGAGGTACTTATTGAACTACTAGAGGAGGTTGTTTCGTTCGTTAATAATCACGTACATTCTTTCCCAGGTTTAACTGCTTGTCCCATGGCTAAAAGAGGTCCGGGTAAATCAGATATTGCTAGGAAACTAGAAAATGCTAAAACTGAGATGTTAAATAAAAATATACGGATTAACTAACTATTTATATAAAAAGCTTTTTATATGTCAATACATAGGTCGTACTTCAATAAAAATAATACAATAGTTGCTAGCAGTCATGTAAATACAGCTAGGAACCCTGTAACACAATTATTTTATGGTAAAAATATAACTAGAAGTTGTGTCCCGACTGGGTTTTCTGGTGATACATGTGGCACTTATTGTGAACAAGTAATGGGCCCTACCGCCTCAGCGTCTACTTGTGATGGCCAAACCGGTTATACCAAAACAGCGATTACTGGGTACACAAGTGCAAACGTACATGGGTATAGTAGGTTTTTGTTTGATTTGGACTTGGTGTCGTTATCTAAAAAAATAAAAGATTGTTGTATTGACGTCACTGGTGGGACTCAAAATGTTAAACATACATTATGTATGACTAATACGTCAAGTTTCGATGACAGTCTCTTAAATGGTACTGTACTAATGAATGACACTAGAAGAGCTACCTCGTTTACACTTATGTTATTTAAAGTAACAGGAAATACTAATTGGAATGATGGTGTTGGTTATGATTATTTCGTTCCGGACGGAATGTTTGCTCCTGTATTTGACCAAACGTACTCTACACGTCCAAGTAATTGGTTTTCCTCAACCACATTAACTTCTTGGTCTATTTCTGGTGTTTATAATAACATCTTACCTTCAACATACGAAATTTTAGCTACACAATATTTTGACTTAGGTAATGAAGACATTAAATTTAATGACTCTAGATTAACTAACGAAATAAATCATCAGTTAACTGGTACCCCACAAACAACAAGTGGTGTTACATATGGGGTTTCTTATGTTCCAGCTTTAGAAAATACTAACACCATTAATGAATCTTACTCTGTTGGTTTTTTTACTAGACACACCCAAACTTTCTTTGAGCCATTTTTAGAAACTTCCTATAATGATTATATAAATGATGCTCGTAGTAATTTTAACCTAAATAAAACTAATAGACTATTTTTATACATATATGACAGTAATGGACAACCTGTCTGTTTAAGTGGACCACCTAATGTAACAATAACAGATTGTGACGATAATATATTTCTAAGTGGCCCCTCAAAAAAATTAACTTGTGGTGTTTACTACTATACGATTGGTTCTATAACATCACTACCTACGGGTCAACAAGTTCCGGTTGAGTATACCGACACTTGGTTTAACATAGTAACAACTGGTGGTGTACCATTACCAGATGTAGTTAATGAATTTGTAATATACGATAACGCTTACAGTGTAGGTACCACTGTAGTCGAACCTAAGGTATATGGTTATTCTGTTTCTGGTATAAAGTTAAACGAAAAAATTAAAAATGGTGACACTAGAAAGGTATACGTATCTACTAGAGTACCTTACACAACAGACAATAATGTTTTAGTGGACAATATAAAATATAGAATATACGTTAAACAAGGAACTACTGAAGTAGAAGTTGTTACTTGGACTGGCGTAAATAAATCTTTTACAAGTAACTATTTCTTATTAGATACGTCTTGGATGATTCCTAACGAATATTTTCTAGACATAAAGTCAACTTCTAATCAACAAGTAGATACTTATAGAAAGGTAATAAACTTCCAAATAGTAAACGAAATATGAAAAAAATAAAAATAAGTGAGAATGAATTAGTATCTTTGATTGAAAAATTAGTTAAAGAAAATCTAAGTAGTGGTAATGGCCATAGCTTTGGCATGTTGGGTACACCAACTAGTAAATATAAAGATTTATATGAGGACGACGATATAGAAGGTGAGGAAGATGTCGATGAGGAGACTTTAGATGTTAATGTAGATGATGAAACTCAAGATGGATTAAATCAAGAAGATGCTATGGAAAATATAAAAGAAGCTAAATTAGTTTCTAGATTAAAAAGAAAGGTATACACTAAAAAACCAAATAAAACAATTAGTGAACAAAGGAGTGTCACTAAATGGACACGAGAGGAGATTGATAACGTTACAGATATGGTTACTGAACTATATAATGATATGGTCAAAAAACGTGACGTTGCACCACCAGAAGGACCACAAGGATAGAGACAACAAAACATATATAAATAAAAAAAAACCACTTATTAGGTGGTTTTTTTATGCGATAAATTTTATTAAGTTTAAGATTCTTCTTGGTCAGACTCTGTACCGTCATCACCCACAACCCCCTTAGGTGGTGAGAAATTCTCTGCAGCTGTAAACCCAAGTCCTGCCATTACAATCCATTGTAAGGATTGGAACAAGTCATTATCGATTGTAAAATCCCAAAATAGGTTTGACGTATACCCTATTAACATAAATAGGAGACATACGAAAGTAACAAATCTCTTACTTGAGACTTTACCTTCGCTACTTAACATGTTTTTAAAAAAGTTCATAGTATTTGTTTTTATTATAAATATCGTTACATAAAAAAAAGCCCTCATGTAGAGGGCTTTTCTTATTTATATATATAACTTATTCAGTTATTTAGAATCTTTTCAATTCTCTTACATCAAATGTTCTAACTCCATCAACAGTA
>TARA_R110000822_G_scaffold84867_3_pt1 | contig 35959 bp, 49 predicted proteins | sample TARA_R110000822 | Tara Oceans TARA_R110000822 (sample SAMEA4397666) | marine metagenome | biome: Polar Biome; feature: [SRF] surface water layer (ENVO:00010504); material: water (ENVO:00002006), including particulate matter (ENVO:01000060) such as... | depth 5 m | reverse complement strand
AATGCTTACTGCTTTAACTTGAATTCATTATAACAAGGTTAGTGATGAAAACAAGGACTAAATGACGATAACCACCATTTAGTCCATATTATTACACTAGTTCGGCAAACATCGCTTGCAACTGAGCAGGGGTACAGTCGTCAACCTTACTTAGAGACGCTGCTCCGTGCTTAGCCATAACCGCTTTAGCTTCTTCACGACCTGTGTCCTTAGCATATGCTTTAAGAGCGGTTTTAACTGCTTCGGCGGTAACGGTAGGCTCGTCATCACCGAAGCCGTCATCTTCTTCTAAACCGTCATCTTCTACTGCTGGTGGACCCGCAACCCATTCAGCTATAATGCTATCGTATTGGTTTTCACCGGCCTTACTAACCGCGCGTCCTAGTGTACTGGTTACTTCAACACCGGCACTTATTAACACCTGCTTAGCAAACTCTTCGCCGTGGTCTTTCTTAGCTGCCTTAGCTGCCTTTTTAAAATCCTCAAAACTTTTAACATTAAATTCTTCTGCAGGTTGTTCGGTGGTTGTAGCTGCTGCCTTAGCTTCTGCAGGTTGCTCGGTGGTTGTAGCTGCTACTTGTAACTGAGCAGTACCTAACATCACATGGTTAATGGCGTCAATCTTAGCGGCGTTTTCAGGGGTTAATGCTACTTGGTACGTTACGAAATTGTTCATTTTGTATCCTTTATATTAAAGTTTAATTTATGCTCAACTGTTTCACTGGTTAGCTGTTTAGCTGTGTTGGTAGCCAGTGAGTAAAGTATCAACCTTATTAACGCATAAAGCAACTCTTAATCTTATTTATTTTACTACGCTTTACTTAACGCACTTTATAACGCATTATTAAGGCTCATATAAATATAAAGGTATAAAGGTATAAAGGTATAAAGGTATGTTGGATTACACGTTACATGAATTAGAAGCATTACATGAGCAGCGTTTAGAAGCGTTACTTGATTATGTGGGTGGTTATATGCACTTAGCTAGAATGCTGAATATACCAGCTACAACAGTTAAGTCTTGGAAAGATCGGGGGCGCATAAGTAAAGTTGGAGCTAAAAAAGTTGAAGAAAATAAACGGTTAAGAAACACAATCTTCGTTGCTGAATATTTACGACCTGAAATGTAAAGGGCTCATAATGAATTATCATAATAAAGATTTAAACCCTTATCTTAATTTGGGGGTGGATTTAATACCCTTGCATATTTGGAACAAAAAGATAAAAGGTGACGACAGAGGGAAAACCCCAATACATGGTGAATGGACTACCAAAAACTATAACGAAAATATGTATAACCAATGGGTTGAATCTGGTTACAACATTGGATACAGGATTGGGGATAACGAGTTAGTTGTTGATTTGGATCCACGCAACTATGTTGACGGTATAGATTCTGAAGAAACAATTGCAGAATTATTTGGATATTTAGATTTTGATGAATTGCTATGGGAACACTGCACAGTTGAAACGGGTAGTGGTGGGTATCATATTTACTGCATATTACCAGCCGATGTAGATTATCGCTCCATCCGTAAATGTGTTGAACATATCCCAGGAGTTGATTTTAAAAAGAAAGGGGGTTATGTTGTAGCGGCTGGGAGCCGTCATCCAAACGGTAACTATTATGAATGGGAAAATATAACAGAACGCAAAATAGCACCTAAAGAATTATTAGCTGAGATACAAAGGAGCGAAGTAAGTAAAGGTGAATATAGTAGTGGTTATGGTGCGTTTACCGGCACACAACTGCAAGAACTTATATTAGATAAACTGGATGCACATGATTATGATTCCAATGATACATGGGAACCACTTATTATGGCTGCTCACCATGCTACTGGAGGCGATGGTGTAGAAGAGTTTGTTGATTGGTGCCTAACAGATATTAAGTATGAAGAAGATGAAAACAAAATTCGTAACCGTTGGGAATCGTTAGATGATACCAACGATGTTAGCCGTACAGCCGCGTCGCTAATACACGAGCTGAAACAAACGGGTGAAGATACTAGTGGTGCTCGGGCGGTACTTGAATTCAGCGCGTGCAATGATTTAGAAGATATGGACGAAGATGATAGCGAAGAAGCTATTATGATTAAAAACGCAAAGGAAGCGGCCAGTCATATTGATATTGCAGAAATTCTTGAAGTACCTAAAGACACGGTCGGTGTTTCGGGTGCAGCTATAGAATTCGCTAATAACTTGGTAGGTATTAATTCCACGGGTAATGTATCCATGGAAGATAAGATGAAATGTATTAGACTTATTAAAGCCGCGTCGTTAGAAGAATCTATAGAAGCTCAGGAAATACTAATCAACAGTAAAGTAATGAATCAGGCAGCTATTAATAAACGGCTAAAATCATTAGAATCTAAAATACTAGATTCCATAACAGAAGTGCTTTCCAACACCACACTGGGGGTCGTTTTCAAAAAGGGAAAATACATACTTACTGAGCCTAACAAACAAGTATGGACATTCCACCAAACACACTGGAAACCAATGTCCGACGAGTATCTTGGTAAAATAGTTTACGGTGTGCTGGATACACTTAAAACCAAAATGGAAATTGAAGGTAACGAAGTATCGCTGGTTACGAACGCGGTTAAAGGAATTCGTATGCGGAGCAGCGTACTGACTAGCAGGTTATTCAATACCGAAAAATACAAACCAATTATTAACTGTGCGAACGGTGAAGTATGGATTAACAAAGACGGGACACACACTCTTAAACCCCATAACTATCGCAGCTATCAACTAAGGTGTTTAAACGTAGATTACGAACCGAGTGCTCGCGCCCCTTTATTTATGCAGACACTAGAAGAAATATTTGAACTATACCCCGATACAAATCAAATCATCAGCTACCTCGGTGAAGTAATGGGTTATATAATCCAACCATATAAACCCGACGCTAATTGGTGGATGTTTAGGGGTCCAGGAGGCGATGGTAAGAGTACCATAATAAAAGTATTGGAAAGCATACTAGGAGACGCCTCGTACTCGGCAGATGAATCTTTACTTAGTAACGGCGGAAGCGGTAGGGGTAACGCGCATATTACGACGGACTTAGTAGGTAAGTTAGCGGTAGTGATACAAGAATTACAGGCCGGTCACGCGCTTAATGATAGCGGCTTAAAAATGTTAGCTGAAAATACTAAGATGACCGCCAATCCCAAAAACAAAGACACTTTCAGTTTCAACTATATAGGCTCTTTAATTATGTGTTCCAATGTGTGGCCCGTAATAAAGGACACAAGTCAAGGAACTATACGCCGCGCCAATATTATTCCATTCAACAGACAGTTTGTTAAACACGGGTCTAACGATTCAAATCGTATAACTAATATAGTAAGCAATAAGAACGAGCTGGCTGGTGTTTTAAATTTTATGCTGGAAGGTTATCAACGTTATGCCTCACGGGGTCACTTCTCTCCCCCTCCATCATGCCTTATGGCTAAAGAAGAATGGTTGTGTGAAGCCAATAATGTCATACGATTTGTGCAAGAAAACATTACAGTCACTGGAAATATCAAGGATAAAATCGGTCTAGGTAATGAACTTTATAACCGTTATGAAAGGTGGTGTGATATGGGTGGTGTAAAATATAAAGGTAGAAATAATTTCTATAATGATCTGGTGAACCTTGGATTAACTAAGAAAATAACTAGTGGGAATTTGATGATGATCCGTGGAGGGATATTAAAACAAGAAAATCTAGAAGATTTTGATGAACTTTCCAGTTGAGTTAATTTTATTTTCCAATTGGTTAAACCAAAATGTATAGTTTGTATAGACTAGAAGGGTATATATTAATGTATAAGAAAAATAACTGTAAAAATAATTATTTATATACCCCCTATACCCTCACGCGGCGTCTATACATTCTATACATTTGGTAAGGTGCTGGTCCAAACACCATTCTAGTCTATACAATCTATACATTTGGACAAATTCAAACAACAGAAATTAGAAATAAGGAACTTTAGTAATGAATCATCAGTTAGGTCTGTTAGGGTTAATATTAACAGTAACATGTCTTATATCAATAGTGTTTAAGGAAACACCTTTATATCGAACTAAAGCTGCAACACACTGGCCATTAATGGAAAAGTACATTATAATGAGTTTAGTGGTGTTAATGCCGTTAGCGATAGTTTTATTAATACAGCAAGGAATATCAACATGACAGTTAAAAAGATTGAAATGAGTGAACTAAATGATTTGATAGTAGCTAGTAGACCATTAGCTGGTAAAGAACCGTTCGCTGATAGTACCTTACTATTAGCTGAATTTATAAAGGCTAAACTTCAACAGGATGTTAATGTTGATCTTAATATTATTAAAGAATTTAATACAGTAAAACAAGAAGTCAGGGAATTGAAGAAAAGTTTAAAACGTGCTAACCGCGTTATAGATAAACTATTAAATATTCAGGAGTGTGATTAAAATGACTACTCATGTGAGTGTTAAGTTATTAGGGTCAGCTAAATCCGAATTCGTAGTTCCGAATCACGCACCAACATTAATGCGATATACATATTGTGCAAGGGGTATTCTTGAAAAAGACGGTAGGATATTAATACCTGCTGATCAACCTATCCCTTCATACTACCCTGAACCTGAAAACATTATATCAGTAGAAATAATTAAACCGAGAAGACTATGGTAAAAATATTACATCCTATCTATCATAGTAAATGCGGTTCAATAGTATTTTACTATGATGATAAACCTAAAGTAGGAGACCACCCCGTTTATGAAAAAGCCACTTGGCCAGATGGTAATAGGGTAGAATCTATTTGTGATATCCCTTGCGAATCCTGTGGATTACGCTCCATTAATATTAATGAAACAGTTATAGAAAAACCCGAGGAGACAATGGTGAAAGAACCAATTATAACAACGCAGTTAACAAGTAAGGAATTAAAGAAGCATTTATTTTTATCAGGTGCTTTTCAACTACTAGGTTTAATCTTAGTAGTTGTGAATATTAAACAAGAAGAGCAGGTAGTTTATGTTGTGCTTGGTTGTTTAATGTTTCTCAGTGGTGTGATTTATCGATTAGTTACTAATGTTAGGGTATGGTGGAACCACTCATGAAACATTGTGGAAAATGTCATAACCAGTTAACGGAAGAAGGTAAGCATTATGGATCAGCTTGCGTTAATGAAGAGCTTGATAAATTAAATTACGAGATCGCTTTGTGTAAAAGAAAACTCAAATACGCTGAAGACTTTATCAAGGGTTTATCTAAGACAAGTTTGTTAGATAATTGTTGGTTAACGGAAGGAGAAACGAGCCCTATGTTTACCTTGAGTTATTACAAAGAACACAAAGTAATTAAGGCTAATCTTAAAAATTACATAATTAAACCAAACACAATGAGCTTAGATAGGGTTACTAAACCCCCTAAGTTAACCTCTAAGCCTATTTAAGGCTAAAGTAATAGGTGGGTTAAGGGTAATAATTAAAACAGGTTAGAGGGTTAATAAGATGGGTATTAAAAATATATGTAAATGTGGTAAAGGCCACGCTAGTAAGTATGACGATATCTGTTGTTTTTGTAGGGAAAGTTTGGTTAGTAGAGCAGTATCTAAGAAAGCTGGTGTTAGACATAGAGGGGACGGTATGTCTGTAGACCAATACAAATCAACACAGGTTAGAGGGTAAATAAGATGGTTATAGTGCCGGAGAAATTAACAAAAGAAATGATAGACGCAACGAGAGGATTCTGTTGGATTCATGGTAGTAAAGACGCGAATGAAACTGTTCAAGCAATGTGGGAAGCGATGCTTAAAGCTGGTAAGCAGGTGAATCTAGCAGAAAAGAATGCTGTTTTTAGACTTGGATTGAGGAATGGTAAGGAAGAGCTACAAGAAGAATTACAGGAATTACTTGGAATACAAAAGCTGATTGATAACGCGATGGAGAATACATAATGAATTTTAAAAAGTTATTTCACAGGCATAAATACACGATATTAGACATGTACCCACCAAGACCAACCTACTATAGTTACACATGGGGATTCTTAATGGAATGCGAATGTGGACATTCAAAAATTGCAACATTACCTAGAACAATTAAACAGATCCATCATGTAGGTACAGCAACAGAAAAAGAAATGATATTAGGAAACACAATTAAACGGATAGAAGCCTGTACCAATGAATGGACAGGTGGATTGGCTGATGTTGTTACTGAAATAATAAAAGATACGAATGAAAAAATTAAGTTTAAAAGGAAAAGTTAAATGGAAAAATTCATCATAATAGTAATGTTACTGGTCGGTAACTTTGCATATCAACTAATGGCAGAACACCCTGATTGGGAAACAGCTTTTGAGCGATCGTATTTTCAAGCTATAGCTATAGCTCTTATTATCTGGCTCCCACCTATTATAAGGACAAGTTAAATGAAGAAATTAGAACACGCAATGATAGATATAGAAACAATGTCAACAACACCTAACGCCGCTATTGTTTCAGTTGGTATTGTTATATTCGATCCAAGATATGGTAAGATTTCTAAAAAGACATATTACAGTGAATTGGATTGGCAAGAACAAAACAGAGATAAGGATAAAGATACCCGTAAGTGGTGGAGCAAGTTAGATAAAGGTATTCAAGAGGCTTTGGAAGGAATTGATAGCCTTGGAGATACATTAAATGAGATAGCTGATTTCCTACCGGCTGATTGTAAGGTATGGGGTAACGGACCCACCTTTGATATCACAATACTTGAAAACGCTTATAGACAATTCGGAATAGACATACCTTGGAAGTTTTGGAATATAAGAGATTGCAGAACAGTATTAGATATGTATGAATCCAAACGAGGCGGTCTTAATAAGAAAGTAGGTGGTAACGCTCACAACGCTTTATACGATGCACAATATCAAGCTGAGTATATAATAAAAATGTGGAAAGAATTATTAGGTGATAAACCATGTTAGGTTTAGTTGAAGAATTTAATGTTAGGTACACAACATCAACAAGAGATATATGTAATGCGATTGGGGGTAAACATCGTAGAATCCTTGATGTATTAGATAATCTGTGTAGCGAATTCCCTAAGTTAAAAAGAAGAGAATCATCAAAAAGCATAAAAGGGATTTCTTATACATCTTACGATTTAACAGCGTTAACTCATGCAATGTTACTTTCTAGATTAAGGTGTACAGAATCCAACATGCTACATTTAAAACTGATGGAGAAGCTGTTAAACAATTAATAAATTTACTTATCCCAGCTTTTAATTTATATTTGAAGCTAATATATTATTGGAATAAGTAAACCGGTATGATTAAATCACCCATAACAATAGAGGATCTAAGGGATTCCATCAATGATGGTACTTCCAAGGATCCTCTTGTGTTTTTAGAATCTGTTATGAACGGGCAAGACCCTCGCAAGTTATCTTCCATTTATGAATTGGTTATGGAGATAGATGGTTTTTGCAATGGTGATTTGTCAAGTGGTGATTGGTCTGAAATAGTTGAGCATGTTGATCAATACAATAAATATAAAGATGTTAGCCTGAACGAATCCATAGTAGCTAGTAAAACATTAGCTGAATATCTTTATGCAAAAAGAAAACAGGTAGAAATCAAGGATGGGTCAATCGCTTCTGATTCTGTTGTAGATAACCCCTTAACAGTAGAAGAAATAGAATTGTTTAAGGAGAAGTTCAATGATGATTTCTAAGCCAGAAGAATTTGAAAATGATGATATACACTGGACGTTGAATGAAAAGCGAATGTTGAAATATATGCTTGAAAATGACGGTATGCAATTTATGAGATATTTTTTCAAGTTACGAGAAGGTAATAGAATGCTAAGGAATTGGCATCACTACGTTATTGAATCTGTTTTACAAGCTGTATATGAACTTAAAATATCGCGACTGATTGTAAATATGGCTCCTGGATATTCTAAAACCGAGCAGGTTGTTTTGAATTTTATTACTCGCGGGATAGCGTTAAACCCAAGAGCTAAGTTTATTCACGCGTCTTACTCCGGTGATCTTGCTCATGAAAATTCATCTAAGATAAAAGAAATGATTAGCTCGGATGCTTTTCAAGATTTATGGCCGATGAATATAAGGGTTGATTCTAAAGGTAAGAAACGATGGTTTACAGAAAGGGGAGGCGGTATGATGGCTGCTCCTGCTGGTGGGCAGATTACTGGATTTCGTGCAGGTAGAATGGAACCAGGATTCACAGGTGCTTTTGTTATAGATGACCCCGTTAAACCTGACGATGCTTATTCCCCAGTAAAAAGAAACGCTATCAATAACCGTTTTAACAATACGATGCGATCACGGTTAGCTGTAGAAGAAGTTCCTATGGTTGTGATAATGCAAAGAATACATGAAGAAGATTTAAGTGGGTACTTATTAAAAGGTGGTTCGGGTGATAAATGGTATCACCTAGTAATACCCACAGATTTAACAGAAGAAGAAATGACAAAAGAATATCCTGAAGATTATACCCATGGAATACCTATAAGTTTAAACGGTGTGCTCAAGGCTTTATCTACTGGGGTGCCTTATGCTTTTTAGTGTTGAGGGTATAGATAACCTTTGCCCTAACAAAGTACCCGTAGGAACGCCATTATGGGGCTTCAAACAGGACGCTGAAAAACTAAATGTTATTAAACAGGGTGACCCATACACCTTCGCTTCACAGTACCAACAAAATCCTAGTCCTCTAGGTGGAGGAATGTTTAAAGATGCGTATTGGAAATATTATGAGATCCTACCTGCTGATATTGATTATATCCGTATCTATGGGGATACCGCTCAGAAAACAAAAGAAAGAAATGACTATTCTGTTTTCCAGTGTTGGGGGCGTTCTAGATCTTCGGGTATTTATTTAATAGATCAGATACGTGGTAAATGGGAAGCACCTGAATTAGAAAGTGTGATGGTAGAGTTTTGGGATAAACATAAACCTACAATGTACAAACCGCTCGGCGCTCAGGTTGTTAAAATAGAAGATAAGAGTTCTGGCTCCAGCTTAATACAATCTATAAAGAAAGATTACCTAATCCCTATAGAACCGATACAAAGGAACACCGATAAAATTCTACGCGCGATGGGTGTTGTGAAATATTTTGCTAGTGGTTTTATTCACATACCGATTGGTTTAGATTGGATACACGATTACAAAGATGAGTTTAGAAAATTCACACCATTGATGACTCATAAACATGACGATCAAATTGATCCAACCATGGATGCAGTAGAAGACTTAATTGTGTTTGAGGACATGCTATATAGTAATAGCAATATAAACGGCCGATAACATTAAGACGAGAACACAACGATGAGTTTACTGAAAGATAGTTATGGAAGTATAACTGACAATAGATTAATTATGTTACTGAGAAATATGACAATAGATGGAAATTCTACTGGAGATAGTAACGCGGCTGTAGATGGATCTATAACTCCTGTTAGATTTTATGTCCAACCACCACCTAATCTAAAATTTGAACTAGTGCAAGTGAGTATCGAGGTTAGCGATTCAGGATTACTAAATATTGATAGTTATGGTAATGTAGCAGGACCGTTAGCTAACGGAATTCAGTTCTTTACTATATTTAATGGTGTTGAAAAATTAGACCTAAACCCATTCAGGTCTAATAGGCAGTTAATTACATTAGGCCCGACTGTAACTCAAGTTCCTTTCGCAGGTAATGTCAACGTGAACACATATAGTTTTAACGTGTGGGAACATATAGAACAAGGTCCAGTTATATCTGGTAACAATAATGATCGGTTCGGAGTGATAATTCAAGACGATTTAAGAGATTTAATGAATCATACAATCACTGTTAAGGGTAATATGAGAATAGAAAGTATTTAAAATAGTTAGATTGTATAGTCTACAATGTAATGTATTAATGTATGAGTAAAATATATAGTATTAATTATATTTATATATACCCTAGTACAACCATCGCAGGCTATACAATCTAAACATTGGTAACATATAGGATTAAACTATTATGAATAAAGAAGCAAAAATAATGACAGATGAAGAAGATCCATATAGAGATAGTTTAGAAAATTTTGTTGCCAATTTAGGTACAGAGCAAGATAAACGTTCTCATTCATCTTTTGTTAATACTAAGATGTTATCTGTAGCTGGTAATCAAGGCGAACTTAACGCGATGTATCGCACAGAATGGTTAGCTGGTAAGTTGATTGATATTATCCCAGATGACATGACTAGAGAATGGCGTTCATTTACAGGTGATATTGATCCTGAAATTATTAAACAAATAACTGAAGAAGAAGACCGTTTAGATTTAACAGGTGCTTTTAATGAAGCTCATAAATGGGCGCGTCTATACGGTACTGCTTATATCGTTATGTCAATAGACGATGGTAACACACCGGATAAACCTTTAGACATTAACAATATTAAAGAAGGTGATTTAAAACATATTAAGGTTATGGATAGACATCATATCGATAACAGTGAGACGATACCTGTTTTGGATCCATTTAGTTCTAGCTTTGGTATGCCTGAATTCTATAGGATAGCTGAAACAAGTATTAAAGTTCACCATAGTCGTATGATACGTTTCGACGGAGTAAAGCTACCGTTCGATGAATTCCGTAGAAATAATTATAATTCTGATTCTGTGTTAGCTCGTGTTTATGACCCGCTAATTAATTTCAACACTGTAGCTCAGGGTTCAGCTAGTATGGTGTTTGAAACTAATGTAGATATAATGAAAGTCAAAGGGTTGATGGGTTACATGCAATCAGCAGAAGGTGAAGCATTATTAAGAAAAAGATTTACACTAGCGAGCCAGATGAAATCTTTTAACAATATGATGTTATTAGATAACGAAGAAGATTTTCAAAGTAAAACAAATAGTTTTTCAGGCTTACCAGATTTATTGGATAGGTTTGCCACGCACCTGAGCGCCGCTACTGATATACCTGCTACCCGTCTATTAGGCTCCTCAGCTAGCGGATTTAATGCTACTGGTGACGGTGATTTAAAAAACTATTATGATAATGTTCGTTCCACTCAGAAAAAGGTGTATAAACCTAAGTTAGATTTATTTGATATAATTATGGCTAAGAATTTAGGTTTATCTGAAGACTTAGATTTGGGTTACGAATTTAATTCTTTGTTCCAAATGACGCCTAAAGAAACTTCTGATATGCAATATGTTGACGCTCAGCGCGATGCTATATATTTGGATAGAAGTGTTATCACTGAAGAAATATTAGCTAAAGAGTTAAAGCAAAAAGAAACATACACTAATATTGAAGACGAATTTATAGAAGAGCTAGGGGAAATAGAAAATGAGTTTGATACCGATACCGACGACATTGAACCTACAAATAAACCAGAAGATGAAAAAGGAGAAAAAGAAAAAAGCTCTTCCGGTGAAGACTCCTAAACATATAGAGATTAAATACCGTAGAACATTAAAGGCGTTAACCAAGAAATTAAGAAAGGAAGTCTCAATAACGATAATACCGTTGTTGAGACAGTTTGAATCTGAATATGTTAACGACGCATATGCTACGACATTAGAGCAGGCTTTTGATAACCTTAGAAGCCTCTATAACAATGTCCATATAAACGCGCGTATCATATCTGAATCCTTTGTCAACGGAAGTAACGAGGTTAACAAGCAGAAATTCTACAGTGCTATGAATCAAGCTGTTGGTGTTAACCTACAAAGCATAGTTCAGAACGAAGGTTTAGAAGATATACTAGTTGCAACCACTAGAGAAAACGTATCTTTAATTAAATCTATACCTGAAGAGTATTTTAAGAAAATAGAAAGTACAGTTTTCGGAGGTACCATTCAGGGTAATCGTGCAAGTTCTATGATTAAGGAAATATCCCACATCGGTAGGGTTACAGAAAAAAGGGCGAAACTAATAGCACGTGACCAAACATCTAAATTAAATTCAGCTCTTAATCAACAGCGACAGCAAAATTTAGGAGTTGAAGAATATATTTGGAGAACCGCCGGTGACGGTAGGGTTAGAGATTCCCATGCTGCGAACAATGGTAAAATCTTTAAATGGAATGAACCACCTAAGGAAACAGGACATCCAGGACAGGATATCCAATGCCGGTGTGTCGCTCAGCCGATAATTAACCTTTAATTATTTATAATTATATATTTACAAATTACAATGCTAATATTATATTTTATAAACGTAAAAGGTAATATTAAATGAGTATTATAGAAAGCAAATCCTTTTCAATAGTTCCAGGATATGGGGGTCGTAAGTCATGGAATCCATTAGGGTTACAACCTGCTCTTTATGCTATCGGTGTTCCGCATCCGTTAGAATTTTTTGGTTATGACCCATTAACTATTCAACCTCCATCAGACCCAACAGAGTGGCCAGAAGCAACTAATCCACTATTCTATTATGTGAACAACGAAACAGGTGATGATGCAAATGGTAACGGTTCACCAGATCTACCAAGATTAACTGTTCCAGAGAATATAGCACTTCCTCCTGGAACAGTGATAGTAATCGCATATACAGCAACACCTTATACAGCGGGTGGTGATGCAAGATTTCAAATGACAATGCTTGGTACTCGTCAAAACAAGTGTTTTATTGTTGGTAGAGGTGCTTCTAAACCACTTATAGATTTAGAAATGAGAATGATAGGTTGCTCTCATACAATTGTAGATGGATTGGAGTGGACTAAGATTGGTAGCGCACATTTCCAGATACACAATAGTGCTTATTCAGAATATATGACAATTAGAAATACCACACATACAAATGGTGATGGGACTCCACTAAATGGGTCAATACTATCTGGTAGTGGACTCATTAATACTAACAAGTCAAAAGGTTTTGTTATATATAATTGTGAAATTGCAAATTACGGAGAAAATTTATCAACTAGCGTACAGAATGATATACATGCATTTAAGCCAGATAACAATCTAACAGATATTTGGTATTTGAATAATACAGTAACTAATCTTGGAGGTGATTGCATTCAAGTTGGTAGTGGCTCTACAGCAATAGCTGATCGTTGTGAAAGGGTATATGTTGCTAAGAATGACTTCTCAGATACATTTGAAAATGCTGTTGATATTAAGTCTTCACAAGATGTTATAATATCTCAAAATGATATGTATAACTTTAATAGAGTTAATACAAATGCAGATGATACAACTGTTGCTCTTATTGTACATAGTGGAGCAACTCGTGTTTGGGTTCTAGCTAATAACGTGCACGATTCAGCGGCTGGTTTACAGAGTACAGATAATTGTAGCGAAATCTACTTCATAGGTAATCAAATCTGGGGAATAGATCCTGTTATGGGGTTTGATCCTTCATCTGGATTTGGTTGGGGCTTCTGTATGCACATGAGGCAAACTGATGATAGTGTAATGGCTCTTAATACTTGTTATGATTATGCAAGAGGTGTTATTGAGGCTAGTGGTACTGATAGGAATGTATCTATTGCTGCAAATTTATTATCTACAAGGAATAGTGTTGATGGTAATGAAATATTATTTGCTAGTTCAGGCGCTGTAGGGGTTACAGATTACAACTTATTTTATCCAGGTGCTTTTACTCCGACATTTAGAAGAGGTGCAACAGAAGAGACTTTAACTGAATATCAAGCATCCACAGGTAATGAAACCAATGCTGTAATAACAGATCCATTATTAAATATACCAGCGAGCCAAGATTTCAGTTTGCAGACAGGTTCACCCGCCATTGGCATAGGTTTAAAAGTACCAGCTTTAGATATTTTCGAGTCGTTGTATGGTATAAATATTTATGTCGACTACTTAAATGTTAATCGCCCAACAGTACCATCAATTGGTGCATATGAGGAAACAGTATAATGCCTACCGATAGAATTAGATTTATAGACCCAGATGCTACAGGTGGTGGTACTGGGGTAGATTTAGCGAATGCTTATACAGATGCTATCAATGCCTTAGCAGGTGAGATTGGAACACCCAACTTAGTGACAGCGGATGAGAGGCTTGTTTTCGAGTGCCATTCGTCTGCTGGTGGACAAGTAACAACCACTCATTCAGTATCAACTACATGGACTACTGATTATAGTACAGGTAATTATATACTATTTAGGCCGTATACTGGTAATAGGGCGGGTGCAGAATGGGACGCTACAAAGTTTACATTTAACCCTTCAGCTAACCCATCATCAAGTGTAACAGATGATTGGCGTGATGTAGTTTATGACGGGTTACAAGTGGATTGCTCACAAGCTGGGGTTTCCCAAATACTATTTAAGTTCCTTTCAGGGGGTTCAGATAGAAGGGAGATCAAAGGTTGTTATTTAAGGTATTCAGGTACAGGGGGTTCAGGTAATTTACTCACCAGCTATGCTAGTGATATTGATTTCCGTTTTAGTAATAATATAATAGATGGTTGGCCTGCTAGAATGTTTTCTGATTCTAGGAACGGTGGAACTTACTATTACTCTGATAACACTTTTGTAAATAATACAGCCGCAATAAGCAAAACTGGTTCTGGTACTTCAATAGCTAAGGGCAATTTATTCTACAACACAACTACACCATTCACAGGTACTTTCGCTGCTGGTACAGATTATAACTCAACAGATCAAGTGTCACTAGGATATACAGTCACTGGTGGTGGGAATGCGAACGATAGGCTGTCACAGACTTTCACATTTGTATCTGGAACCGATTATGCAATAACAGTTGGAGATACAGGTGCATATCAATTAGGTGTAGATTTAAGTGCAGATGGTTTATACCCGATTGTTAAAGATATTCGAGATCTTGACCGCGTTATTAATACTTCTATAGGTGTGTTTGATCCAGATGCTATTGATGCGACAAGACCGCTGATTGATGTTATAACGGACCCGATAGTAGATGGTGGGACGATCACTCTAACAGGTACTAACCTTGACCTCACAACTAGTTTTATCTTATCAAACGGTACAGTATCACAGTCACAAGCATTAACCGGACAGACAGCAACTAATATCGGCCCTTCCACAATAGTGCGTGGAGATTTACCATTCACAGATATTAATCAAACTATTGTCGCAACTGTTACTGATGGTATTAACCCTCAATATGATAAAGAGTTAACATTCAATCCAGCTAATGGTTTCCAATTAGTTACCGCTTTAAATATCATATTAGATAATACGTCTTTATTCAGTGCGGTAACAGGTGGTACTCCAATAGATGGTGATCAGTTAGTTGTACCAGATACATCTTTTAATGGACATACTGTAGAGTATTTCTCTGATGGGTTATTTAACATTACGGGTGGGACTGGTAATGATCAAATAGATAACGTTGAATATTGGGATTCAACTTTAGAATCTTGGTCTGGTCCAGTAACTATATTTATCACTGGTGATGTAGTTGATACAATCGCACCTGTATTTACAGCCGGTCCATCAATTAGTAATGTAGCTACCACTTCCTATTCCGTGGATTTTACCACAGATGAGAGTGGAACATATAGATTTATATCTATTCTAGATAGTGATGTTGCACCTACTGTTGAAGAAGTATTAGCAGGTCAAAGCTCAGGTGGTGGAGCACCAGTATTTGATTCAACATTATTAGCTATGACATTAAATACCCCTGTCTCAACACCTGCTACAGGTCAAGCATCAGGAGCTTCATACGATGTATATGTTGCCGTTCAAGACCCAACTGGGAATAGTAGATTAGCTTCAGTTATAAAAGTAACAACCACAATAAGTAATTCCGCTCCTATAGTTACTCCTCCTGATAATATAGTAATATCATTTCCTAATGGTGGTTCTGGATTACCTAAAGATAATTCTGTATTACTAAGTTGGATAGCGACTGCTACTGTTGTTGATGATAACGATATATTAACGGCAACAGCTGATCTTTCGGGCTTAACAGACCCTATCCCACAAGGGACTCACACTATAACATTCAGTGCTACTGACTCAGGTGGGTTAACGGATTCAGCACAATCCAATCTAACAGTTGTAGAAGCCGCTGGTGGAAACACTGCTCCTATAGTTACTGCTCCTAATGATGTGTCTTTACAATATCCGAATGGTAGTACAGGTCTTTCCAAAACAGATACTGTTTTTCTAGCTTGGTTAGCTACCGCGACAGTCGTTGATGATAGTGATACGTTAACAGCGACAGCTGACCTTTCTGGTTTAGCTGATCCTATACCTCAGGGTTCCTATACAATAACATTCACAGCGACAGATACTGAGGGTTTGGTTGGAACAGATATAGCTGTATTAACTTTATCTGAACAAACCAGTCCTGGTCTTGTTATTGAAACATCGGATGTTGATTTAAACTTCTCTCAACCGTTTAAACCTAATAACCTTGAAGTTGAAAGGGTTATGGTTAATGGGGAATATGGAAATGTAATAAGAATTTCCCCGCAAGAAGATATAAGTAGCAATACGAACACACTTATATTGAGAAGTCCTAAACCAAACGTATTTAATAAAACAATAACTATAGCTAATGGATTAACATTAGGTGTGACAACTAAATCTGTTAACCGAGTATTGTTTGTTAGTAATGAGTACGTTGAATATATTATTTTAGAAAATGATATAATCATATCAGGTGAATGGAGTGTGTGTTTACACTCATTAACTCCATCCGGGAAAATGAAAATACTAGGACCATTGACATTTTCATTAGATAACTGTTAATACAAACCTAACTACCCAATATAAAATAACAGAATAGTTGTTTTTATTGGGTAGTTAAATTATTATTAATACTATATTTGTTTGGGGTTTATAAATGTTTTTATCAGATAGATTAAAAATCACCACAGAAAGGGAATATACTGATGAGGGTTTTCTAAGAGTTCCCGCACGTATTTCAAGAATCGGTATCCAAGAATATCTGGCTGTTGAGATGGGTCTTACTGATAGAGACCCTAACGATATTATAAAAATATATCGTCCTGAAGAAGAAGTGTTTAAAGATGCTTCCTTATCTTCCTTTGCGAATAAACCTGTAACCAATAACCATCCCCCTGAATTAGTTAACGCTAGTAATTCCAGAGAATATTCTGTAGGAATGTCTGGACCTGAAATTACTCGGGACGGGATGTTTGTAACATCAGTTCTTCATGTTATGGATGTAAACGCCATAAAGAATATAGAAAGTGGTAAGGTTGAACTTTCTAACGGTTATACAGCCGACATTGATTGGACTGCAGGAGTTACTCCGGACGGTGAAAATTACGATGCCGTTCAGAGAAACATTAAGGGCAATCATATTGCCATTGTTGAACGCGGTCGAGCGGGAGCCTCTTGTAAAGTCGCCGACACATTACCCACTACCGGAGAGAAAGCTATTATGGCTAAAATCACCATTGACGGGGTTGACTTTGAAGTATCTGACCAAGCTGCTCAAGCTGTAACTAAGTTACAAGGGCGGATGAATGATGCTGAGAAAGAAACCGAAAAGAAAGAAAAAGAAGTTGAAGACAAAGATGATGAAATGGAAGAAGAAGCTAAGAAGTCAAAGAAGACTGAAGACGCATTACGCGCCCAGTTAGACGACGCGACTTCTAAAATTCCTTCAGCTGAAACACTAGATTCTCTAGTTAAAGCTCGGACGTCATTGGTTGATTCAGTTCTTAAAGTTGCACCTTCCATTAAGTGGGAAGGTAAAGATGAAAAAACTTTAAAGGCAGAAGCTGTTCTTCTTAACTGTCCTAATGTTCAAATGGATTCTGTATCTGAAGATTATATCTCAGCTCGCTTTGATATGCTAGTTGATGCGAAACCAGAAAATAGCCAATCAACTTTAGATGCCGCTATTATCTCACAAGTTAACAACGATAATAACACTGTTGTTGATACCCGAACTGCTGATGTTATTGCTCGTGAAAAAATGATGACAGACAGCCAAAACGCTTGGAAAAAAGCAGGAGTTAAATAATGAGCGCACAACTTTCCTATTCAATTAATCATGCTATCGCGTTTGCTGGTGGTCTATATGCGTTAGGTAATCATGAAATATCTTCTCGTGATGTAGAAACCGCTGCTGGTGCTAACTTTGGCATCGCTGTTAGCCGTGGCACTGATAAAGACAATCAAGCTGTTATAGGCGGAGCTACGGGCTTCCTAGGTATCACCGTTCGCGACTTAGCTCGTGAAAGTGCTAGTGATAATACTGTACAGTATTCTCAATACGAAACTGCTGGTGTTTTGCGTAAAGGTTCAATCTGGGCAGTTTGTCCAACAGGTTGTGTTCCAGGTGATTCGGTTAACTATGTTGACGCTACTGGTGTTTTAGATTCCGGTGCTGCTGTCGCTGGTGAAACTCAATTGGATGGTGCTTCATGGGAATCCACCGCTGCTGCTGGTGAATTAGCTATCCTTCGTATTGAAACTTCAGCTACAACTGCTGGAGCATAAGGAAAAATCTAATGAATAAATTTAAACTTCGAGATGGATCCGTTATGCAATTCGACGGAATGATCGGTACTGTTACCGCCACTGACGGTAAGCAGGTTCGAATGGATGGCGCGATTGTTCAAGCTATCAACAATGGTATTGTTGATGCTGATGGTGCTTTCTTTTTCCAACGTCAACTAGAACTTATTAAAGCGCGTAGTTATGATGTTAGATATGCTGAACTTAAAGCTCGTGCTTTATTTCCTGTTTCTAATGATGGTGGAGCTGGTATTACTACTATCACATATCGCACTTACGATCAAGTCGGTGCTGCTAAGATTATCAACGCTTATGCTGATGACTTGCCTCGTGCTGATGTGTCTGGTAAAGAAACTACTATTCCGGTTCGTTCGGTCGGTATTTCTTTCGGTTACAACCTTGATGAAATCCAATCGTCACAGTTAACAGGTGCTTCTTTAGATCAACGCCGAGCCAATGCAGCCCGTCGTTCTGTTGAAGAAAAGGTTGATAACATTGCTTGGTATGGCGATGCGTCTTCTAATCTTCCTGGATTGTTTAGTAACCCTAACATTCCAACTGGAGCGGTAGTTAATCCTGGATCAGGAACTGCATTCGTTAATAAGACACCAGACGAAATTCTGTTTGATATTAACGATTTGTTCGCTGACATCTTTGAAACTACTAAGATGGTTGAAAGTGGTAATACATTGTTGATGCCTCCAGCTCAGTGGTCTTATATTATGGCTACCCCACGAGCAAGCAATAGCGATACTACCATTGGTCAGTATATTGCGGCTAACAGCCCATTCCTAAACAGTGTTGAGGATATCATCCCTGTTAACGAATGTGCTGCTGCGAACAACCCTACTTTGGGAACTGACGCTATGGTTGCATACGATCGCAACCCTGATAAACTTCAACTTGAAATCCCAGTTGAATTGGAAATGATGCCTGTACAACAGAAAAACTTGGAATTTGTAATTCCAGGTCGTGCTCGCGTAGCAGGTCTTAACATCTACTATCCACTATCACTAGCAATTGCGACAGGAATCTAAACATCATGGCCGGGATCAAAAACAATACTGCTCGTCAGTACAATTTGAAATGTATAGATAAGAATAAAAGTCGCATAACCGTTAGAATCGCTCCAGGATTTAATGTTGTAGAAGATAAAGATTGGTTCCCTTTTGTATCTAAAGACGGTAAGAAAGTTGACCCATTCGTTGCTAAACTTAAAGCTAGTGGTGATTTAGATTTTGGACCAAGTATAGATGATCTGGAACTAGAACAATCTCCAGATACAAAAGCTAAAGTTAAGGTAACTCCTTCTCCTTTAGCTTTGTAAGTATAGGTAAAAGACCTGACGCCGTTGGGTCTTTTATCAATTATATTTAAGTAGTTATAATTGATAAAAGAGAACCATGATGGGTAACCATATAGATAGACATTTAACTGGCGTTGAAGATATGTCACAAATCTCAGAAGCTAGATTGTGGAAAACTCTTGACACTATTGTTGATAGATTATCAAGTATGGAAGCCCAACTTTTTGAAGTTGTTAGGCTTGAGGAAAGGGTTAACAGTCACGATAAATCATTATCTCGCTATGGTGACAGATTAGATAATCATGATTCTAGGTTAAGAGATTCAGAATTATGGCAAGCTAATCACGGGGACAAAGCTTCGGTAGAAAGATTAATAACTAATATACAAGAAGATCTCCATGATCTTAAGAAAACAGTAAGTAAAGTTGAATCAAAAAATGATATATTTACAGGTCAGAAAGATATAGGTAAACAAATTCTTAAATGGACAGTCGGTGTTTTAACTGGTATTTTAGTCTATAAATTCACAAGAGGTTAACATGTCAATAGATGTACCTATATTCCAATTAAGATTCCCTGAGTTTTCAGATGAAGATGAATACCCTGCTCCACGTATAGAATTATTTATTTCTGATTCTATAGAATACATTGGCACAGATGAACAAAGATGGGGTAGCAAGTACAACCTCGCTCAGTCTTATCTAGTGGCTCATTTATTACATAAAGGAACTAATACAGAAGCCGGTGATACAGCCGCTAAAGCCGGACCAGTTGCTTCTAAAACCGCTGGAGGCGTTTCCATTAGTCATGCAGTGACAACTAAAATCCGTTCAGATTTAGACGACTTTTATATGAGTTCTTCATATGGTCAGCAATTTCTAAATATTAGAAATATGTGTTTTGTCGGCGTTATGGTTGCTAACTCATTATGAAATCCAAAACCCATATAATTAAATCCCCTAAGAAAGCTCTTAAAGATTTAGAGAAATTAACTAAATCTCTCATAGGCGATGATTTAGTTAAAGTCGGTTTACCTAAAAATAGTAATGATTACCCTGATGGGACTTCGGTTATAATGGTTGGTGCTGTTCATGAGTTTGGTAGTCCGTCACGTGGTATACCTGAAAGAAGTTATTTACGATCCACCATAAATGGTAATAGAGCTAAGTATAAATCGATGCTAAAGAAATTAGCAAAGAAGATAATAGACGGTAAACTTAAGAAAAAACAAGCTCTAGGATTATTAGGATTAGCTGTCCAAGGTGATATTATTCAGAAAATATCTAAAGGTATTCCACCCCCAACAAAACAAGGTACACCACTTATAGACACTGGTCATCTGCGTCAATCAATAACTTATCAGGTAGGTGATGAATGACTTTAAAAGTATCAGAAGCATTATGTTCAGACACTGCTGAAATAATAACTGTTATAAGAAGATCATCTGGTTTTGTGGATGGTTTATTTGTTACAGGTGAAACCAGAAGATTCAAAACCCTAGCTAGTGTTCAACAACTTATTCCTAAAGATCTATTAACATTAAAAGAAAGTGAAAGAACAAAAGATCTTAGGAAATTCATCTCTATAAAACCAATTCAAACCAGCGATGATAAAGAAAATAGTATCGCGGATATCGTTTTATATAAAGGTAAACAATATAAAATTATTTCTTCTGGTGATTGGGATACCTATGGTTATACTGAATCTATAGGAGCTAGAAATTAATGATACTTTCTGAAACTATAAATAAACTATTAAGGGATGTTGTGGACTTGCTTTTGGTGTCCCCTGGATATACTATTAAGTCAAGGCAAAAAGATGCACCTAGACCCGTCAACGCCTATGCTGATATCACATTAATTACAGATACAGGGGTCGGCTTGGAACAATTCACATATAGTAGTAATGGATTTGAAAATCATATTAATATTACTTCTGAAAGTATGCGAGAAATAATGATGTCTATAAATTTCTATAGAAATAATTCTATGGATAATGCTAGGCGAATTCATTCAGGTATTACCCGTGAGTCTGTTCGGTCTTTACTTAATGCGGGAAATCTAGGTCTTATACGTAGATCGGAAGTGCGGGAATTATCTGAACCCTTGGAAAACGGATGGGAAGAAAGATCCCAACTTGATATTTTCCTTAGTGCCGTTGGTACGGATGTTGACATTGTTAGCTCTATAGGTTCTGTAGATATAGCATGTGAATTCCAAGCTAGGGGTTTAATATATAACTTCAATGTAGAGGTTTAAAAACATGACAATTCCAGTTTCAACTGTGGTTAATACTAGCATCACCATCGGTGCTACGTTCCCAGCTAGAGCAGGTTTCGGAACCCTTAACATAGTCACAGCTGAGACTGGTGTTATTGGTATAGCTGAAAGAATACGCGCATATTCAGATATAAGTGGTGTGACAGCTGATTGGGGAAGCTCAACTGAAGTTGTAGCTGCTGCGACTGATTATTTTTCACAGCAACCAAAACCTACATCATTGGTAGTTTCAACCCGTTATGAGTCTGCTCAAGCTGCTCAATTACGTGGTGGAGCTGTATTGGATAACGCTGAAAACTTAGCTTTGTTCACTGCTATAACTGATGGTGATTTTTCAGTATCTATAGACGGTTCCGCTCAGGATATTACAAGCCTTAACTTTTCAGCGGATACAGATTTAACTGAAGTAGCTGATGCTATCCAAGTGGCTTTACAAGCAATCGCTACGGGTGGATTCACTTCTGCTACTTGTACCCATGACGGAAATCGTTTCTTTATAAATTCCGGAACTACAGGTGCTTCATCAACCATTAGTTTCGCTAGTGCTATCAGTCCTGCTTCAGGTGTTAATATTTCATCTTTATTGCAAATGGAACAGGGTGAAGGAACTAAGGTTATCGGTATAGTTGGTGAAACAATATCTCAATCACTAAGCAATATCGACAATGTTAATCCTGATTGGTATGGGTTTTTGTTCACTAAAGAAGTTCGTGACGGTGTTCAAGTTAATGGTGAAGATGCTGTTGAAGCTGCTGCTGCATGGGCTGAAGCCAGAACTAAAATTCTATTTAACACCACTAATGATTTTGATGCTAAAGATGCAGTGACCACAAACGATATAGGTTCTGTGCTACAAGCTAGTGTTCTAGGTAGAACAATATCAACCAGTAGTTCTTATCCAGCTCAGTACCCTTCAGCTAGTGTCGCGGGTAGAGCATTCACTGTTGATTTTAGCCAGCCTAACAGTACAATCACTTTAAAGTTTAAACAACTTCCAGGAATCACTGTTGAAAATCTAACAGTATCTGAAAAGTTAGTATTGGATTCCAAGAATATAAACGCCTTCTCTTTAATTGGAGATAGCTCTATGTATTCAGAATCTAAAATGGCTAACGGTACATTCTTAGATGAAGTCCATGGTACTGATTGGCTGAAAAACGCGGTACAAACTAACGTGTTCGGTTATATGCTAACTCAAGAAACTAAGTATACTGATAAAGGTACTGCTTCCTTGGAACAGCAAGTTATAAGAGCTTTTGATGAAGCACGTAGAAACGGTTTGATTGCTCCAGGAACAACCATAGACGGTGAGTTTTTACCTAACGGTTATAAAACCACAGTTATTCCAGTCGCCGATGTTAACCAGTCTGAAAAAGAAGCTAGACAATATAATGGATTGAGTGGTGTTGTCTTGGGTGCAGGTGCTATTCATGGCGTACAAATTAATATCGTGTTTGAGCGATAAGGGGAATAGAAATGAAAGAGTATAGTTTTTTAGATACGATATTTCTTGTAAACGGTGTTGAAATTAGTGGTTGGGATGAGGGTGATGATGTTATTAGTTTAGATAGAATTAATGATTCAGCAGCCCACAAAATAGGAACAGACGGAGAAATGACTGTTTCTATTAGTGCGGACCGATCAGGTAATATTGTATTCCGTATTATGCAATCTTCAGATTCCAATAAGTATTTGTCAGGTTTAATTAATGCCCAAGAAAATGGCGCGTTCATTCCTATCTTCGCTCAGTTTAAAGATACCAAGGGATTAGATCTAGGTTCAGGTACTCAGGGTTATATTACTAAACCTGCTGGAATGACTCGTGGAACTAATGCTAACGGGCAAGAATGGATAATCACTGTAGAGCGTTTGGATATGCTTCACGGGGGTTAACAAGTTTCCCAAGGTTGATAATATCTTAGGTTTTCCCGGCCACCTAAGATAGTCAGCCTTGGGAATTCAATTTGGTCGGGATAAGCGTCGGAGTTTATTATGGTTTGTAGAACAGAAACAAAAGATATAAATGATCGTGAGTATAGTGTTACTCAATGGCCTGCTGATAAATCAATGCTGATGAAATTCAAGTTAGCTAAGATTTTCGGAACCTCTATTGTTAAATTGGTTGATGCAATATCAGAATCAGAAAACCCAAAAAATCAAACTAATGAAATTAAAGCTATAGGTGAAAGTTTATCTCTACTGTTTAAAGATAATGAGCCTGAAGAAATAGTTAATTTTATTAAATCGTGTATCATCGGGGTAGCGTGTGAAGGTAAACGGATTACTGAAACACGATATCCTGAATTATATTCCGGTGATAACCTAATGGAAATCTATAAGGTATTCCTATTTGTGGTACAGGTTAATTATTCAAATTTGTTCAAAGGCCAGAAGGTAGAAAACTTTCTGGCCAAACTGAAGGAAAATGTATAGATGAAAAAATGTTCCCCAGTGTTGATTCTTTCTTACATAGACCGTTATTGGTTGAACCGCCAATGTGTACATTGAAAGAATTACAAGACGGAACATATTCTATAGATGATTTGTATTTAATGAATGAGCTTTTGGATCTTAAAATTAACTTAACACCAAAACCGAAAAGGTAGAAAACCAATGGCGATACTTGATGAATTACTCGTAGGTTTGGGGTTTGATTATGACCCTGAAGATATGAAAAAATTCAAAAAAGATATAACCAGAACGACGGGTATAATAAAGAAACTAAGTAAACATGCTTTAGTCGCTGCTAGTAGTCTTTTGGTTTTTCAAGTAGCCACAAACAAAGCCACCGATGAGCAGGGTAAATTATCTGACGAGATAGGTGAAACTATCGGTATGATAGACGCCTTGCAATTCGCAACACAGATAGCAGGGGGTTCAGCTCAAGGTATGGCTGAATCCCTCAGGTCGTTAGCCACAAAAGCAGGTGAAGCGGCTAGAGGTGTTGGTGCTGGTGTTGAAATTTTTGGTCTACTAGGTTTATCAGCTATTGATGCTAATGGTGAGATTAAGAAAGCTAGTGATATTTTATTGGAAGTATCCAAAAGATTTAAAGGTTTAGAAAAAAGCCGTCAGGTTGACTTAGCTGAAAAATTAGGATTACGTGATTCCATAAGGCTTTTACAATTAGGTCCACAAGCTATTAAGGATTTAGTTAAAGAAGCTAAATTATTAGGTGTAACAACTTCTAAAGATGCTGGTGTGTCTGCCGAGTTTAATGATTCGCTAGTTCGTATATGGGAAACAATAAAACAAGTTTCAAGGGTTATCACTAGAAGCTTATCTCCGGCTATGACAGAAATGAACGAGAAAATTTCAACATGGTGGAAAGAGAATAGAAAAGTTATAGAACAGAAATTACCAGAGTGGATTGAGAAAGCCACAACAGCTATGAAATTATTGGTGTTAGCTACAGGTTTTTGGATATCAATGAAAATGGTTGGTCATTTAATAAGCCTCATCACGCTGTTTAGATCACTCTCTATAGCCGTTCTATTAGCTAATGCTAGTGTACTATTGTTACCAGCTTTAATCACCGCTGCTGCCTTAGCATTGGCTGGTATAGCCCAAGATGCTAAGGTATTCTTTGAAGGTGGTGATAGTTTATTTGGTTCGTTAATTGAAAAATTCCCTAAATTTAAAAATGAACTACAATCTGTCGCGGCTGTTTTTGCAACCTTGTCCGATTTAACAATTATGATATTCGATGGGTGGGGTAAAATATTCGACTTATTTAAAACAGATATTTCAGTTAAGGGGATTAATGATACGTTAGGTAATATTCCAGGATTCTTAGGTGACGTTTCTGGTTTATATACTGTTGGAGGTGGTGGTGCTATTCCAGAGCTAGGTCAATCAATATCTAAAACCGCTTCAACAACAATTGATAAAGTTGAAATTTTTGTTCAAGGTGGTGTAGACACTGCTGAAAATATAGCTAACTCTGTGTTTGATAAATTTAAACAAACGGCTCAAGACCTTAGAAGTGCGGTGGATTTATAATGGCTTTTGAAAACTTATTTATACGAACTAAAAAATCTATAAGCAATGAAGAAACTACTGTTGAACTAGACGCGTTTATAAGTGAATCCCATTCTAGTTCAATAAGGATAACAACAAACCCAATTGAACTAGGGGCTGATATAACTGACCATGCTATCGTGGAACCTAGACAGCTAACTATTGTCGCCGATGTAAGTGATAACCCGTTAGGTTCTGCTGCTTTAGGTTTTGGTTCTTCAACTGAAAGTAATCTTACTAGAAGTCAAGCCGCTTATGAGGGTATCCAGAAAATAAAAAATAGAAGGGAACCCATAAGTGTTCAGACAAAATTAGAAAAATATGATAACATGCTAATAACAGGTATATCCACTGTCCAGGATAAAGATACCTCTCAGATTCTTTCAATAGTTATTACTATAGAAGAAATCATTATAACTGATTCCAAAACAACACAGTTAGATTCTTCACAATTGAAAAGCGGTTCACCAACAGAACAAGGTACATCGGCTGAGAATAAAGGTAGAGTCGCAACTAAAACGCCAGATAGTACCACTAGTAAATCATTCTTCAAAGCGGTAACTGATTGGATAGGTATAACACAATGATAGAACTACCTTTAAATTCTAGTCCTGAACAATTGTTTTCAGTAACCATTGGTGATAATTCATATGATTGTAGGGTTACATTAAACTCTAGATCAGGTGTGTGGTCTATATCTTTATCTTTATTAGGTGTTAGTTTGGTTGAAGGCGTGGCATTATTAGGAGGTGTAGATATATTCTCCCAATATAAAATACCGATAACCAATGCTTATATCATTAACTTAGATAATAGCACGTTAGATCCAACTCCAGATAACTTAGGTACTTCAGTTAGATTGGTAATATTTACTGATGAAGAAATAGCAGAAGCGTCACAAGGTATATCAACAACTCCTGAAGTTTAAAACAATAGTAGATAGGTTTTATAATGGGAAGACAATATAAAAGAAAATATGTTTTAAACATTACCACTTCAGAAGGTAGATCTCGTGAAATATCTGAGTTACGTTTTGTTTTTGAAATCACTAAGAGTGTTTTGAGTTTTCCTAATCTGTGTAAGTTTACAATATTTAATCCTAATGCTGAAACAATATCCATGCTTCAGAAAAAGTTCACTAAAGTAGAAGTGAATGTTGGATATGAAGGAAATATTAGATTACTATTTAAAGGCGAAGTAAGAAACATAAACCAAACTAAGATAGGTCCTGACAGAACTATAATAGTTTACGCCGGTGACGGTGAACGTGATTGGCAGAACGCTATTTTCAATAAGACATTTAAAGAAAGTGTGACTATTAAAAATATCGTAAATGAGGTCATGACATCTTTTAAAGATTTAACGGTAGGTATCATAGATGGTATACCAGACACAGCTAACAAGTTAAGAGGGCAAACAATATCAGGTTCCTCCAAAGATATCTTAGATGAATATGCTAAAGAATATAATTTAGATTGGAATATACAAGATGGTGAAATTATTATCTCACCTATTAATACCCCTATTTCTAATTCTGAAGCTATACTTATAACCTCAGCGACTGGTATGATAGGTTCACCAACAGTTACTGAAATAGGTGTTGATATTACCACATTGTTGAATCCAAGTTTATTACCTAATAGAGCATTCACTGTAGAATCTATATTCGCTGATGTTCAATTAGGTAACTTATTTTTCAGATCTAGAGATACTGTCAGAACAACTGGTGAAGGTAATTATAAAATCCAAGAAGTATTATTTAAAGGCGATACACATGCTCAAGATTGGATTTCAAAAGTTAAAGGGAGAATAATAAATGCCTAGTAATTCTTCAGTCAGTACGTTATCTTCAGTTATAAAGCTAGGTATTGAAAGTGCCTTAAAAGAACTCCATACGTCGATGCCTGGAATTGTAGAATCTTTTGATCCAGTAACTCAGCTCGCTAGTATTCAACCTGCTATAAAAAGAATATTCAAAACACAAGATGAAGATGTAGAAATATTAACCCCAACGAGTTTACCTATTCTTATAAATGTTCCAGTTATATTTCCAAGAGGTGGTGGGTTTTCTTTAACATTCCCAGTCGCTAAGGGTGATGAATGTTTATTAAATTTCTGCGAACGCTCAATTGATAATTGGCACCAAACTGGAGAAGTTAAAGTTCCAGGAGCTAATAGATTACACTCATTAAGTGATGCGGTCGCTTTTGTTGGTATATCCTCTGTTATAAATAAAGTACCTAATTATGATAATACTAACGTCCAACTCAAAAAAGATGATGATTCAGCTTCTATCACGCTACTTACTAATGGAACTATAAAACTAAAAGCAGATACGAAAGTTATTGCTGATGCACCTGATGTTGAAACAACTGGTAATCTTAAAGTATTAGGGAATTTGGAAGTTGTAGGTTCCTCTACGCTTTCTGATACAGTTACTTCAGATGGTGTTGATATAAGCGGACTTCATACGCATGTAGGTTCACCAACCGCTCCTCTAGGAGTTATATCACCGACAGGTACACCAGTATGATAAGTAGATCGTTAAATTCTAACAACGATATAATAATACAAGACGGTAGGATTAAAATAGTTGAAGATGGCGCTGAAGTTGTGCAACACGTTAGAACTAGATTACATTTTTATTTGGAAGAATGGTTTTTAGATCTAACTGCTGGAACACCTTATTATCAAGAAATATTTACAAAACCAGCTAACCTAGCTAATATAGAATCCATATTAAAAGCTAAGGTATTAGGTACAGATGGCGTTGATTCTCTAACTAAATTTACCATGGATTATGAAGGTGGTTCTTCTAGGAGATTAACAGTATCTTTTTCAGCTGAAACAATTTACGGATTTATAGATGAAGAAGAGGTGGCGATAAATGTCTGAATATGGAATTACTGAAACAGGGTTTAACAGAAAAAGATTAGACCTATTATTAGAAGAATTAAATGATGAAGTTAAATCTATATTCGGTGATAATTTAAACGTAGCACCTGAATCACCAGACGGTCAGGTTAACGGTGTTGTCTCTGAATCCAATGCCAACCTATGGGAATTAGCTGAACAAGCCTATAACGCTTTTAACCCTTCAGCCGCGACCGGTGTTACACTTTCTAATCTGGTTCAGTTTAATGGTATCGGCCGTCAAGAAGCGTCCCCTTCTATTACTGAGTTAACAGTGGATGGAACTAATGGTGTTGTAATTTTACAGGGTAGTCTTGTAAGTACATCAGACACAAATTCTGTATTCGTAACAGATGAAGATGTTACATTAACTGGAAGCCCTATAACTGTTAACGCGACATGTAATGTTAATGGTCCTGTTGCTGCTGCGATAGGTACTATAACAAATATAGACACACCTATCACAGGATGGGATTCTGTTACCAACTTAGCGAGCGCGGTGGAAGGTACTGACGAAGAAACAGATATACAATTAAGATCCCGCAGAGCTAAATCAGTAGGGAGAACTAGTCAGAATTTAATTAGTTCATTGGCGGGTGAATTATTATCTATCACTGGTGTTACTCAATTAATTATATTAGTTAATGATACAGATTCTACAGACGCTAATGGTTTAGATCCACATTCATTTGAATTAGCTATTATAGGTGGAGCTGACCAAGATATCGCTGAAGCTATTTTTCTTAAGAAGCCAGTCGGTATAGGTACTAATGGGAATACAACTATTGCAGTTTTAGATTCTCAAAGTATATCCCACAACATGAAATTTGAAAGACCACCGCAGATTACAATTTATGTTGATGTAACTATTGACGCAACTACAGATTATCCAGTTGATGGTGATGACCAAATAAAGCAGAATATAATTGATTATGCTAATGGTGTGTTCCAAGCGGATAGAGGTTTTGGATTAGGTCAAGACGTTATTTACGGTGAACTATATACCCCTATCAATAGTGTGACAGGACACACTATCACAGATCTTAGAATTGCAACCACGGCTACTCCAACGGGTACTTCTAATATCGCTATCGCCCTTGACGAAGTTAGTGATTTCTTAACTGTTAATATTAATGTGGTTCCAGCATGAGTGTAATAGATCATAAAGCATTAGCGGAAAGTAGATTAGCTACTCAGTTTAGAGAATCTACAAACCTGATAAATTATATAAAAGCCTTGCTAGTAGAAGCTAATACATTGGAAGCGGTATTACATAGTCTATTAGAAGATAGATGGGTGGACACTGCTTACGGTGTTCAGCTTGATATAATTGGTTCTATAGTGGGGCAACCTAGAACATTAGTTGATGCCACCACGATTCAATATTTTGGTTTTCTAGGTTTTGTTGGTGCTCAATCATTCGGTACAGTTGCGGATCCAGTGATTGGTGGTAGGTTTAGATCTAAAAATGAATTAACTTCTGGTACTAGAAATCTTATAGATGAAGAATATAGATTATTTATAAAGAGTAGAATCTTAGCCAATATTAGTTCCGCAACAATAAACGAAACCATCGCTGTGATTATATCTATATTTGGTGATATACCTGTAACGATAACAGAAGGTACTGAAGCCGAAGTGACTATAGATTTTGGAACAGTATTATCATTAAACACAAAAACATTTCTAGTTAATACTGATATCATACCTTTACCCGTTGGTGTTACTGTTAACTATGAAGATAATTCCGGTCCATTTTAAGAGGTAATTATGACTGATAAACCAGATCTAACTAGAGTATGGGCTGCATCAGCTGCTCCAACTAATATTGAAGATCCCGATACAACTGTCCCAGGAAAATTCGCAGCTGGATGGACTGCTGAGGTTCCGACATTTGAAAACTTTAATTTCCTTCAACAACTTTTCACAGAAGCGTTAGCTCATATAAGTGAACATGGGATTTGTGATTGGGATTCCGTTACAACTTATCCAGATAAAGCATGGGTTAGATCTACAGTAGATCAAGAGATTTATATCGCTTTAAGTAGTAATATAAATAAAGAACCGTCAGCTAACGCTGCTGAGTGGGTTTCATTTAAAGACGGTATTTTTCTTAAATTAACAGGAGGTGCTATAGAAGGAACAACGACAGTTGGGTTGGATTTAGTTACTATAACTCAGAACGCCACAATAGCAGACACAGACGCTTTAAGAATAATTAAAGGTGGTATATTAGGTTATGCGATTAACGCTAGTGGAGGGGAAACTGCCGGTAGGTTTGAAGGAGACTATAGAGGTATACTTGCTGGATCACCAGATAGAGCGATAGAAGCATTTACTAATGTTGGAGGTGGTGATGGTATCGCAGTCTACGCTGATGGTTCAATCGTAGGTGTACACGCTGAAGGTGTAACGGGAGTAAATGCTGAAGGGACTGTTCGTGCGGTAATGGCTTTACGAAATGGTGGTAGTGTAAATCTAACAGGAGTACCCACTTCAAACGCTATCTATGCTAGTAGTACCATTACAGGAATATATTCTGTAGGCGATATCTATGGATTATATGGGAGAAGTCTTGGGAAAGCTGTGTCTGGAGAAGGTGATACTTATGACTTCTATGCGGAAGGGACTGGAACAAACTATGGTCCGTTTACAGGATCGCATGATAGCTTAATATCTAAAACAAATACTACACCTATATCTGGGGATATAATTAAAGTTGTATCCACAGTAGCTAAGAGGGGTTTATCACAAACCATACATGAAATAGAACTAGCGAATTCCTCTTTAGATAAATCCGTATTTGGGGTTTATTCTTGGCGTAAGAGTTTAGATAGTGATGTAGCTGAAGCTCCAGCAGCTCTTAAAGATAAGACTCAAACTGAATATAACACTATTGTTTCAGCATATGATTTGGTTAGCGTTAATGGTGTTGGTGAAGGACAGATTAACGTATGTGATGAAGGTGGTGATTTAGAAATAGGTGATTACATATGTTCTTCCACTGTAGCTGGTAAAGGTAAGTTATATACAGGTTCGGATATGCGTGTGGTTGTTGCTAGGTGTATGGAAATTGTTGACTGGAGTAGCGAATCTGAATCCACGAAACAGGTTGCTTGTGTTTACTTATGTGGATAATTTAATGTATAAACTTTCCAATAATTCAAAAGAAAATAGAAAAAATGTTGACCCGAGATTAATTGTGATTAGTGATTTGGCTATCCAGATTTCTTCAGTTGATTTTGGGCATCCTAAGTTATCAGGTTTAAGATCTGCTGAAGAACAAAACCTGTTATACGAAGAAGGGAAATCTAATTGCGATGGTTATAGTAAACTGAGTTCGCATCAGTCTGGTTCTGCTTTAGATTTCTACGCTTATGTGGATGGTAAAGCTAGTTGGAAAGAACCTCACCTCGCTATGGTTGCTGCTGCCTTCTTACAAGCTGGAGCAACATTAGGTTACAAAATTGAATGGGGAGGTTTTTGGCAAAGTAAAAATGATAAAACTGTTGACGGGATATCTTATGGTTGGGATATGCCACACATACAATTGATGGAGTAGAACATGGGATTAAATCCGTTAAATGTTTTGGAATCGCTTTTTGATATAGGTCAAACAACTATAGAAAGAATATGGCCGGATCCAATTAAACGAGCTGAAGAACTTAGGAAACTAGAAGAGATAAAACAGAAAGGTGATTTAGCTTATCTAGATTCCCATGTTAGATTGTTAACAGGTCAGCTCGAAATTAATGTTGCTGAAGCTAAGCATGATAATTTATTTATAGCAGGGTGGAGACCTTTTATTGGATGGATAGGTGGTATGGCGATGCTATACCAATTTATAATATATCCGATTTTATTATGGGTATGGTCTATTCTAGTTATCAAAGATATAATACCTAATGGTATTAACCCGCCACCATTATTAGATAGCGGAGCTTTGTTTTCTATAGTGGCTGCAATGCTTGGTATCGGCGCTCAACGTAGTTACGATAAGAAACAAGGTACAAATACAATTAAGATAAAAAAGTAAGTCTATATTGTTTTAGTGCTTCCCTGAGGCTATGTTGCTGTTTAGATTTTTCACCAAGTCTTAATAACATAGCCTCATCTATTGTTTCACTAGCTACGAGATGATGTACCCTAACAGAACCTGAAACGCCTTGTCTATAGATACGTGCGTTAAATTGTAAATACTCTTCTAAATTCCATGTAAGGCTAAACCAACAAATATCATTTCCGCTTGCTTGTAAGTTTAACCCATGCCCCATACTAGCTGGATGACCTATTAATATTGGTAATTTACCGGCGTTCCAATCTTGTTCTATAGCCTTTGTTTGTTGCGGGGTAACACCACTACCTATGAACGGGGTATCGGCCCCTAACAGCTTTCTAATGGCTATTAGGTCATGTTTATAATGGTAAGCTATTAATAATGGTTTACCGTTTAGTTCATCAACTAGTTCTTTTAATATTTCAATTTTAGCTTTATGTACATGGATGGTTTTTCTATTCTTTTTAAACAACCTAAGTTCGTCTTCATCTAAATCGAATGGGATATTTTCATAAACATTACCATTAGACATCTGATGACATTTCATACTGGCTTGTGCAGTTGCTTCCGCTGATATTTCGGTGTTACCTAACTCAGTAAAAAATTCAGATTCCATTTGCTTGTAATGTTTTAGAGCTTTAGCAGGTAGCTCAACATTAATATTATTATAAGAAATATCAGGCATGTTAAGATAATCTTTAGAAGACATCTCAAGAACTAAAGGGGCGACCATATTATGTATTTTTTCAGAAGAACCTTCTTTTATATACCATGAATATTTATTCCAATCATTGGCTTGGAAATATTTATTTCTAAACCTGTGATAATTAGGTGTTAAACATTCACCTTCATCTAACAAATAAATCTGCGACCATAAATCCAATAAACTTCTAGGCGCGGGTGTACCTGTCATTATATGTCTACGTTTAAATAACGGGAGCATGTCCTTTAATAATTTAAAACGTGAAGACCCTTGTGATTTAAACTTGGTACTTTCATCAATCCATAAAGTATCAAAAGGTGTAGGTTTACCACTTTGGAGCCCTTCTAATAACGCCTCAAATAACCATGGAAGCCCTTCAGGGTTAATTAGGTATATGTCCTTAGGTTTACCCCATAAAGCGCTCTTACCGTCACCATGTAGTATCGTATGGGTGATACCTTTAAAGTTGCTCCACTTACTAATTTCGCTAGGCCATACACTATAAATAACTCGCAAAGGTGCGATCATTAAAACACCTTTAATTTTATCGGCACCTTTTAATATCTTAATGGTGGCTAAGCTAGTTGATGTCTTACCTAGTCCTGGATCTAAAAACAAACCTGATTTAGGATTACTAAGTAGAAATGAAATAGCTGTTAGCTGGTAAGAGTGCGGTTTCCATTTAGTCATTTTTATTAACCGTTAGAAATAAATTTAATAATGATTCAGCCTGACCTTTCTTATCACATACATAATATTTAAAACCAAATGATTTCAATATCTGTTCTGTTATTTTCTGAGCGGGTGATTGCTTTTTACCTTTGCGTTTAAACTCTATAAAGAAAATATGACCCCCACCACATAACACAGTCCTATCGGGGAAACCTTTCTTGTTTAGATAAATAAGTTTTAACGCGAAACAAGATTTATTTTTAGCATAGTTACAAAATTCCTTTTCAATATCAGCTTCACTTATTTCTTCAGATTTGGATTTTCTTTTGGTAGCGTTATTTATAAAATCATTTATAGCCATAATCAAAAAAGCCGAATGTCTGAGGAGGGACATCCGGCTTACCTTTGGAGAAAATTATTATTTAAAATTCTTCAGGTTCTTTAGAAGCTTCGGCGAATGCGCGGATTGATTCAACAAGTTTAGTTGATGTTTCCATAACTTCATCAGCAAGTGCTTCAATTTCTTCTACATCATTATTTTTAAAAACATTTAAAATTGAAGAAGAAATCACACGTAAGTCTGCTTTGATAGCTTTAGTATTTTTACGAGCTAACACTTTAGATTCACGTGATTCTTTACGCTGTTCTTTAGTTGATGACAACTCTTCACGAAGAGCTTTTTGTTGCTCAGCTAATTCTTTCTTCTGTAAATTAATTGCTTTGAGTTGTTCTTGCTTAGTAGACATTATTTCCGACCTTTATATATTTAGTTGATTAGTTTTTAAAACTTATTTACAATTCAATAATAGGTTAACTAGTGTTATAAGTAAACCGTTTTCGAATTTATTTATAACCTATATTTTTTAATATTGTTTTCGCTTCTTCAATATACCAATTGTAATCTATATCTTCAGGTAACGTATCCGGTAAATCCATAAGGGGTACACCACCATCTGATCTAGGAACTTTATTACCTGAAGTTTTATAATGTATAGCGTCTAATTCATACGCTCCGTAGTACCATCTTATAGCCTTCCCCAATAATTTATCACCTTTTAATGCGCCACCATTCACAGTCCTCACTGTGATAAACTTGGTAACATCGTAGCAATTATTAATCGTTTCTTCAACAGGTGTACCATCGCTTAGAAACTTCTTAACGGATTCTATAGATATTATATTTACAGGGTTACTTCTTAATTTATAAAAATGATTATTCTGATCGGCATAAGCTCCTTTCCCTTTTATAGAAGATTCTTTAATAGCTATATAGTTATTAACATCCCTACTGTTAAGGCTTTTATAATCGGTCATACCCATAGAATAATTCGTATCAAATTCCCATTCATCAATTATGTCTGCTATTAGTTTTTCATTATTCTTATTTGTTTTAACTACGATACCATCAGTGTTACCGCTAACAACTTTAATCCCTGCTAATTCTAATCTTTCAATTAACATCAATAAAGTTAATTGCCCTGTAATAGTAACTTGCATCATAAGATCAGGTGAGTATAAGAAAGACCACTTACTAGCAAACTTTCCAAAGGATCCATTG
>TARA_R110000822_G_C15338773_1_pt1 | contig 36550 bp, 56 predicted proteins | sample TARA_R110000822 | Tara Oceans TARA_R110000822 (sample SAMEA4397666) | marine metagenome | biome: Polar Biome; feature: [SRF] surface water layer (ENVO:00010504); material: water (ENVO:00002006), including particulate matter (ENVO:01000060) such as... | depth 5 m | reverse complement strand
CGTAGAGGGTAGCTCAACAGGTGAGGTCACTCCTTACGGAAATGGCGGTCACCTACAGAACCTGACGAACCAATCATTCGACCGCAAGAAACAATACGCTGACGAGCTTGGCCACTTCAACCCTTATGAGGCGGCAGGCTTTGATGTTGACCCTTCGCATAATGGTATTGGTGTGTGGGCTGGAAAGGATAGCGCTACAGAATATAATCCTGTCCGTATAGACAAGCCAATACTTAAGGGCGGCTTACTAGAAAACCTAAATGATGTTGAGGCAATGGAAGGCTACAAAGGGCTGACGAATATACAAGGCGGCTCTCCAGCTAATGTTCAGACCCGTACCGATATTGATAATGCTAATGCGCTTAGGTTTAACTTTAGAGGTGAGCCTACGCAAAAAGACATTGAGGCCCTTGGTCTTCTTGGTGATGCTAATGACATGTTTACCTCACCATCCGGCTTCGGTCGATACTCGCTACTCAATCCTGACCAAAATTCAATGCTTGGCAGTAAAGCTAATGACTTAGCAATTCAGGCGGTGGGTGACGGTAAAGATAAAAAGGGTTTATTCAAAGGGTCCCAGACTGCGCTTGTTGAACCAGTTAACTCACAGGGTATTTACTTCGACCTTGAAGATGAGCTGGCCACACCGAACAAAGGGCTGGCAACAGCTAAGGCAATGAAGTCATGGGACAAGGCTCTACCAAGAATTGAGAAACTATTAGGCGACCCAAGACAGAAAGCCTATGTCAAGAAAAAGATGATGGTAGACGCTAAGACCGCACTGGAAACGGGTGACGTGACTAGGGCTGATTATGCTAGGCTGTACGCGATAATGTCAGATACCAAGCTAACTGGAGCGCAAATCATACAGCGGCTACGGGAAGGACTTAAGAGTGGTGGACTTCCCGCCGCCGGTATATTTACTTTTGAGGAAGACGATAAATAGCGGTACCGTAACGGTTGAACTCTCGCGCTATTTTGCCTTCAGCTATCAGGTCATCGATAGCTTTGTAGGCAGAGTAGTTTCCTCGTATTGGCCTGCGAATTGAGGTTATATTGTCTTTTATTCCTGAGTTATGAATAACAATAAGCTGGCTGTATTTGCTGTTATCCCTACCCAGGACAGATAGTATTTTCTCCTTGTTATTCATTTTATTCTCCTATCGATTAATTGTTCTCATGTAGTCAAGTGTTGACCTTGTGGCCTCTGCCTCCGTTGCCCCAGATGATATTAAGTTTGCATAATAATACTCATGCTCTGGTGCATTCACCGGTAATGGTGGCGATTTAACTTTTGGCCTTGGCTTCTTAATTACTACTGGCTTGGGACCTTGTGGCCTGCCCCATACTAACTGACTCACTGCTCGCTCTACTGTTGACCCAAGCTTAAGCCTGGCGCGTATTGTTGTTGGCGCTACATTTGTTATCAGGCTAATCTGAGCGATGGTCATCATCTTGCCTTGAAAGCTGTGCCTCTCACCTTTAAAGTGAGAAGGTGTTAGTGCCTCCTCTATGCTCCAGCCTTTCTTTAATCTTTGCTGGATAGTACCGTTTTTTAATCCGACTTCTTTGGCCCATTGTGCCATTGTTAATGTTCTGCCGTCTACTGTAATTGTCTTCATAATAATCTCCAATTGATGGTAGCCACCACACGAAATGCATGGTGGCTAGAAGGGGCTGGCCTAAAAGGGAATCTCTTGGTCAAAATCATCAACAGGACCTGCCATTGCCGGTGCTTGTCGTTGCTGTTGTGGTGCGCTTGATGGTTCCTTCTTACCGCCAATTAAATCGATGCTGTTTATGTTCAGCTCCAGGCTCTTTTTCTCGATACCATCATTGCCGGTGAATGCATTCTCTGTAAGCTCACCAGACACCGCAACCTGAGAACCCTTAGTGAGATACTGAATTAGTCCTCCGGTGGCTCTAGCACCCCATAGATTGCATCGTACCCACATAGTTTTTTGTCTCTCACCGAAACCAGTGGTAACTGCCAGTGGGAATGTGGCCACAGTTGATGAACCTGCTTGTCTTGTCTCAACATCCCGACCAATGTTACCGGTTGCTGAATAGTTTGATAAACTCATTATTTTTTCTCCGAAGCGTAATTGCTTAAATCATTACTCAATGCATATCTGCACACGTATACTATTTTGCCATATCGATTCCGTTCGGGAACTAATGGGCTGTCGATGATGTATCCATTTTTCTTTATGTTATAAATGATTGCACTCAACCTGGTGGCACCGAATAACTCAAACGCATCGAGTGATGTGATGCCTCCACTTGTCTTCATATATGTTAAAACGCTATTTAACTGGCTCATGATTCCTCTCCCATGTAACGATGTCTGGCTTCTGTCCACAACGTAGACTGCATTGCCTTACGTTCTGCTGTAGTGAATGGTGCGTTGTCGAACTTGCTTGGCGCGACCCACATTGCACTCTTGTCGTCGTTTGTTACTTCATGCCATGCTTCAAATGCTAAGTCATAGTCCTCTGTTGCGATGCCTGTTTTTACTGCATCGATAGAGTCTTCGTTTCTGGCGATGGCCGCAGTCAGTGCTTCCTGTACTGCATGTTTAATCGGGTCCACTATGTCGTGGTTTCGATTATCCATAGCGTCTGCATCGTCGGTGTTGTCGATTGCAAACAGTCCGTTCAATGCATACTTCCTGGCATATGATGAAGCGGCACCCGTTATCTGACTCTCGTCCATACCCTTCTTGATTAATGCCTCTCTTGCAAATGCATGTGTCTGAGCAATTTGCTTCTCATCATGCCAAATTGTTGCGATGGCCTCCACGTACACTCTACCGCCGACTTCTCGAATATCGTCAGTAAGTATCAAGTGATAGTCATACTCCGCTAATAACGGCTTTACCGCTCGCAGAATGTCCTCACAATTACGGTACTGGTACCCACCGAAGGAATTTGTCTGTCCCTTCGGTGCCTTTAGTGCTGATTGTACTTTTACTAAACTCATGACTCACCTCTTGATTGTCTTTCGCCATTCTCATATGCAAGGCCATATCCATCTAGCCAGCCTTCCGTATTTTCTCCACTGTCTACTTCGCCTATTAGTCCGGCGAAGTATCCTGCCAAAAAATCTCTGTGATATTGTGCTGATTTCATTTTCTTTTAATCTCCAATTTAATTACTTCTTCTTTCCAGCCTTGCTCTATTGCTGAACGTCTGGCCATGCCCTTTGCCTCTGTTGAGGTGTTAGCTTCAAAGCTATCCTCAAGGACTGGTGCGCCTTTAAAATATAATGTTACGATGAATGTCTTCATGTTAAAGCTCCTTTGATTTGTTGTACTCAGACAACCAGCCGAACACAAAATAACTTGTTTCCCTGCTGTCCAGTGGTCTGCCAGCTAGGAATGACTCACGACCCAATTGAACTAAGTCATCTGCGTTTGTTGGTACGCCGTTCCATGACTTGATTAGGGCGGCTTCTTGGTCTGCATATTCTTGTTGTCTGTTCATGTCTATCTCCAATTGATTAGACTCTATTATAAAGCGATACTTTTATTAATGCAACATTTAATAATCGATTGAGCTACAGCGTATGTCTTCAGCTAGGTCAACTAGTTTCTCCATCAATTCTGCGCTGATTTTATCTTCAGGGAAGTCGAGCAGTACACCAAGAACCACAACCTTCAGGTCAGAGATTTCGTACTCTTCACTTTCCTCTGGGTAGCAGTCTTCTGGTGCGGCCCAAAGTTTAGCTGGACGACCAGGGTAGTAAGTAAAGTCGAATTGAATGTCCCATTCCTGTCCATCACTGTCTACTAAAAATGTTTCGTAACACATATTGCTTCTCCAAAAGTGGCGGCTTAAAATTCAGCCGCCAGATTATTTATTTAATGTTAAATGCTTCTTTGATTATCGCTTGGTTCTTTTTGCCGTAAGCCCACGAGTAAGCTCTATTCTTTCTGTCGTTATATTCGTGGTACTCAGTCACCTTGTAAAGACCTTCTCGTTTAGGGTCTGGCGATGCCACCTGGTAGATACGAGTAACGCAAGCAGGGTAACCTTCGATTGAGCATTCTTTAGTGTATGTTTCCATGATAATCTCCAATTGATTTATGTAAGGTACGGTTAAATACTAAAGCAATACTTTACTTAATACAACACTTTTATTCTTCCTCAAACAATAATACTTCAAGACCAAGCTGTATCGACGCTATATCGTCACTCTCGTCAAATTTATTTATTATTTTTTCCAGCCATTCATCTGACTGATGGGTGTGGAAGCGATGAACTTTTACGTCTTTCGGTGCATCAACTGTTATTCTTACACAGAGGTTGCCTTTAGTTTGCCGGTTAATAGTGGATGCTAATATCATGGCCCGACCAACTTTCATTGAGTCACCTATCTCCATTGTCTTATGCTCTAAAGACACGCCGCCAGCATGAGGTTTAGATATAGTAATTAATACCTCCATTGGTTTAGAGTTTACTTCCTCTATCACAATTACAATTCCACCGGACATCATGATGATGTCGTCTTGTTCCAGGGTTAGATTTAATCCCATTTAATATCTCCTTTGATATTTGTTTCCAGTCGGTAGTATAAAGCATTATTTATATTATTGTTGCATAAAACTAAATAATTACTTTATAATTAGACATCACTAACCGGAGGATGATATGACAACAGCAGTAGTAATTGAGGCGATTGAATCGCTAGGACCTAGACGACAAGCGGCAGAATTGTTTGGCGTAACAGAGGTGGCCATTGGTCAATGGATAAACGATGCGTTCCCACCAGCACGTACACTTGAGCTATATAATCATTGCAATAAGCGCTTTGATTTAGCTGAACTGTTATCTAAGTAGTGGCTGACGGGAAGGTTAAAGACAGAAAGTTACTTAACAATCAGTGTCTATTCCACAACATGGTTTTTTCTGGCGGACTGTCGGTATCTGACATCGATGTTGCCTTTGAGTATAGAAATAAGCTGTTTATAGATACTGAAGTAAAGCACATTAACTGTCGGGGCATTATACCCATTGGCCAGAGAATAATGTATGAGCGCAGAGCTGATATGTTAAGCAATAACGAGGGAGTGAGCGCTTACGTACTTTTTGCAATGCACAGCGAAGACGGTGACGTAGACGTTGGAACATTAAGCGTGGAGCTAATATATGAAAATGGAAAGTGGCGGTCACCGTCAAGAAGCTGTACCGTACGGGACTTTCACCAGCAGAAAATAAATATGATTGACAGACTAGGACATTGATGTAACAATTTACCCATCTGGTAGCGAGCTTCGTACCTCGTCAGATGCATCGATAGTGTTTTATTAATTGCCTTCATAGGTAAGTCAGGGGTTCTCTATCACCCGTACGAACTGGCTTTACCTATGAGGGTTTTTTGTTTTTGGGAGTATGGAATGAATTATAGTTTCGACATAGATGACGCTGTCAAGTACGGAGTAGAAGAAGCTGTCCTGTTGCATAATTTTAAGTTTTGGCTACGACAGAACCTGGCCAACAATACTCACGTCCACGATGACAATGTGTGGACATATAATAGCCAGAGAGCGATGACAGACCTGTTTCCATTTTGGTCGAAAAGACAGGTTGAGAGGATACTAAGTTCACTCATAAAGCAGGAAGTTTTAATCACCGGTAACTACAATAAAATGGGATACGATAGGACGTTGTGGTACGCTATGAAAGACGTTAAAGCGTTGGAGTTAAACATATCACCAAACGGTGACATCGATATCACCAAACCGTTACATGGAAATCACCAAACGGTGACACCTATACCAGATAGTAAACCAGATATAAAACCAGATATAAAGAAAGTACCAAAGAAATTCGTAAGTCCAACTGAGTTAGAAGTAACACGACATGCAAAAGAGAATAATCTCAATGCTCAAGGTTTCTTTGACTACTACGAGTCGAACGGCTGGAAGGTTGGAAAGAACAGCATGAAAAATTGGAATGCCGCACTTAGTGGCTGGAGCAAACGTCAATACGGGAGTAACAACAATGGAACACGAAGCAACCAAGCAATATCTGGAAAACCTGATAGCAAAGCAACCCAATTCCATAACGCAATCAAGGGTCGATACGAGGAAGCCGTTGCCAGAGAGTTGGGTACTGAAACTGTTCAGCAAGTTCCAGGTCATCTACGGTCACAAATGGTTATCGGTAGTTGATACAGGCGACCTACTTGAGCTTGCAATCATTGAGTGGTCAGAGAGGCTCCACGACCTTACGGGTGAGCAGATAAAGCATGGCCTGGATAATCTTGATGATGACTGGGTTCCAACACCGATGTCATTCCGTAAGCTATGTACAGGTGATGATGGACTTCATAAGTCTGGCGCATACAAGCCATTTGAGAATGATGCATCACTAACCAGGATACAGCACAAGGTAGATAGAACGGCTGGCAGAGCCAGAGTAGCAGAGCTAAGAAAATTAATTAATAAATAATGTTGCACAATATAAAGTATTGCTTTAGTATGTAAACCGTACTAGCAAATTAATCAATCGGAGATAGACATGACAAACTCACTAATCAAGCAATACAGTAAAGAGCCAAACGAAAAACAAAAAGAAGCTTTGACAAGAGCGTTTAAAGTTCTTGCGCTGTATCACTTACTAGCTGGCGATACTGTTACCATCCGCACAACAAACTACTATAACGACACTAGCCTACTAGCTTCACTAATAGTTAATGATTGTGTTGTTTGTTCACGAAAAGTAGGTGTTAATGGTGGTCTTGTTATATTAGGAGGTGAGTAACATGGCTACATTTTTTTACAAAGATATGGAAGGTTCAACGGCTCGTGGATTTAATCGCACAGTTGAGGTTTATAAAGTTACACGCAACGTGCCATACTTCATAGGCTCGGACAATAGAATCCAGACTGCTGGATGGAAAGGTCCTTATGCTATAGCGTGTGAGATTATTGCAGAGAACACCAGCTACAAGATGGATGGCGGTTACGCTCTTAAAACAAAATCAGTGCAGTTATACGAAATCTAAGGAGAATGAAATGAGTGACAATAGACGTGCATACAAGGAAGGTGTTGAGGCGAGAACAAGCGGCCATTTGGCAATACCTTATCCGCTCGTATCTAGTGAGATTTTCTTCTGGATACGGGGCTTAAACGGTATGCAGTACAAGAACCAGAAAGAGGGTGAGCTTCAGCACGAAGTTGACATGCTGAAGATTAAGGTTGAGCGGACAAAGGCCAAGAATGCAATGCCTGCAGATGAATTTATGAAGGCGAGATTGGACTCGGTAAACAATGAGTTGTCAGCAATGACGCTGGAGCGCGACCACTACCGCGATGTGGCGGCTGATTTGCAAAAGGTTATTGACAGATTATCGCTTCAAATATCGCGGGAAAAGAAAAACCAGAAACGTGCAGGAAGACGCACAGCATGAGCAGAAACATGGGTACCCGCACCAATACGCGGGACCACTTCCAAAAGTCCGTTAGCAGTGGTGGTGGGTCGGTAATATCAAGGAAGTGTCTAGCATGTGGAAAGGATAAGAAGCCAGGCTCATCACATCCTGATAGCTGTAGCAAAGAAATGCAGAGAATGCACCAGAGGGGAGAAATATGATAAACATGGTACATATGGGTGGCGGCGTATTTAAACCGCTAACACAGCAGGACGAGGAGGTGCTGAAGCGGTTTAAGTTTGGTGACGTGATGACAATTAATCCGGTAAAGGCTCGCAACCCAAAATTCCTGAGCAAGTTTTTTGCAATGTTGAACGTGGGGTATGATGCCTTTGAACCAGTAACTGAGTACAAGGGCCAGCCGGTACAAAAGAACTTTGATAAGTTCAGGGATGATGTGACTATTCTAGCTGGCTATTACGACATAACCGTGGGGATGAAGGGTGAGCCAATAGCTGTAGCTAAGAGCATATCTTTCGGCAAGATGAAGGAGGAGGAGTTTGAGAAGCTGTACTCGTCAGTGGCCAATGTAATTTTAACCAGGATACTGACTAACTACACTAAGGATGACCTGGACAATGTGGTTAACAATGTATTGGGATTTGTTTAATGGCCCGTAAACTATCGAAAGCGAATAAGGAGCGATTTAAGCGCTTAAGAGACATGGGGTGCTGTATCTGCATGAGTGACGAGGTCCAGGTCCATCACGTCATCGGTCACGGCCTTGGAGGGATGGGAATGAAGGCTCCAGATGATATGACGATACCCTTGTGCCACAATCATCACACTGGAGACAATGGAGTCCACAGAAACCACACGGAATGGGAAGCAGAATTTGAGTGCCAGTTGGTGCTTCTTGATAGAGTTAATAAATACCTGGAGAATTAAAATGGATAAGAAGGTCTACAATAATTACTTGGATATATGGGAAGATACCGCACCATTTGGGAGAATAGCGGAGCTTGAACGGAAGCTGGCAGAAGCTAATGCAAAAATTGAGGAACTAACTACTCGATTATCGGATGCTGAAACAGCAGGCGGGAAAGAAATGGCACTACATGATGCTGATGTTATTGCTGATTTTGTAAAAGCCTATGAGCGTAATAAATATGAGGCAATTAAACATGGTGGGCGATTGTCGGGTGTTGCTGAGTTTGGTAGAGACTATTTTATAAAGCTACGCAACAGCGTTAAGGAAGGTGAGCAAAATGACTAAAGAAGAAATGGACAGTCTTAGTTCCTACAAATGGGAGCTGTACATGGATAGGACCTACGGAATAAACAGAAGAACCAAGAGGTAAATAAAAGTATTGCATTAATAAAAGCATTGCTTTATAGTTAACACTCAATCAACCAATGGAGTAGCAACATGAAAGACTTTTTAACAGGAACCGTAATCTTTACCTCACTAGTGCTGGCCGTATTATTTGCTTTAAGTGACGAGCCTATCGTTGCAGTGGACCAAGATGGTAAGTGCCAGTGGGCTGAGATTGCTCCAGGCTTTGAGCGCAAGGCATGTCCAGCAGAATTACCGACCAAGTACAACAAGGTAATCGTTAACTCAGGATGGGTAGAATAATGGCTACGCAGATACAGAAATTAGAGGCAAGAATAACTAAACTGGAGTCGATAGTGGCCAAGTTTACAAACGAGGAGTTCCTGACTACACTAACCAAGGCCGTAGACAGTGTGCTGGAAAACTATGAAGGGGCGGAAGTGGAAGTCAGACTAGCGTCATGGGCCATGGGAGAATCAAATGGACGATAAGTGGAAATCGGGTGCAGTGTTTGGTGTTAACCCAATATACGAGGAAGATGGTGAGGATTTAATCGCTCAGTGGGCCAGAACAAAGACACCAGCAGAATTTAGAGCGGCCATGCTGTTTAACATTGAGAAGTACCAGCGCAGGTATGGCAAGAAGGATGATGAGGTCAGTGAGTCGAGAAAGATTGCTGACTATAGTGCTAGGCTGGCTCAGTATGAGGTGACCTTACAAGAAAGTGGAGGTCTAGTAGCTTCAAAAATGGCTGGGTACAGAAGAGTAATGGAGGGCGGAAAGTAATGGGTGGCTCAACTGAACATTTTGACAGAGAAGAGATTCTTAGTGGCTCACGTCCTGCATTTGACCATGTTGATGAATATCTGTCTGACGCAACAAAGCGAAGACGCTCAAGATTGTGTCCTGTGATAAAAGAGTCAAGCAGGGTGCTTAATGAGTATAAGCCAAAGACCGTAGAGCATGCTGTAAATTTACTTATAAATAATCTATGCCAAATGCCAGAGGCCGCGGCAACAGTGATATTACTTAAACGACTAAAGAGGATTGGGGATGAGTGATTCAATAATTGTAAAGAAAGACGATATGATGGTGCTGTTAAACTGCGCGGCCAAGGAAATGTTCAGCACACCGTATGAAGATAGAATACCGGAAGGTTCGATGTATCGAGACTTGCATGGTGTGTTCGTTACTTATAATCACATAGTGCCAGATGAGGATATCGATTGACGCACCAGACGGACATGTCGCCATGCTGTGGCGCTACATTATTCACCTACCCCAGTGGTGGGAGTAGGCGGTGGCCAGATATGAAGGGTCCGTACGTCGAGTGTATACAATGCTTTACACAATACGGTATCAATTATAAGACGGGGTACTTAGATGGAAGCAAGGCCGAGGCACCACTTCGCAAGGATTAAGGCTCTACCCAGAACAGAGTGGAAGGACGCTATTCTAAATACTGTACCAGAACACTACCAGGACTGGGTGAGGACCTATCTTAAAATATACTTAGAAAGGGCAAGGCATGAGCAAAAACAGGTACTCGGCAAGGGCAGACGCTAACCAGCCTAAAATTGTAAGCCAGCTACGAAAGATGGGGTACTCAGTGATGACGGGCCATGATGATATTTTCATTGGTCATAATGGTAAGAACTACTGGATAGAAATAAAGGACCCAGAAAAGACATTGCTAAAAGATGGGACGTGGAAGGCTGGAGCATTAAAGGACAGCCAGATTAAATTACTAGAGGAATGGCAAGGTCAGTATGATGCTGTCCATTCTATTGAGCAGATATTGGAGATAATACATGGAAAATGAAATTACAATAACACTTGCTGAGGCGGCGCTTACTATGGAAGCGCTGGCCGCACTAATAGAGAACCTCAAGCTGTTCATAGGCAGGGATGACGTAACAGAGGAAGACCTGGAGGATGCGGATAGAGTTAAGCAAAAGATAGTGGAGCTGTCGACTAGTATACGTAAGCAGACGCGGGGGCTTATGGTTCCGATGCAGGAGGTTCACTGATGGCTGGTAAAGGTGATGCGGACACAAGGGTAAAAGACAGAGCGGCTTACAATGAAAACTTTGACCGGATATTTAAAAACAGCAAGACTGTCTACTGCAAACATCATGTGCCTGATAGTATGCATTGTGAGAAGTGCAAGAATAAATTAGATTCAACCATTGGAGAATGAAATGAAAAACTGGGAAAATGTAGAGCGTCTTCAGGAGGAGCTTCGCGATGCCATACAGCAAGCGACAATAGATGACCTTAAACCAGCCTCACCATATGTGGCATGGTCCAATGAGCATATGAATTTTTATGTTAGTACAACGAGTGATGATGACCTTGATGGCTATATATCAATGCAGTGGATAGTCACTGACTTCATCAAGAACTATAAACTGCCTGCTGACGGGATGATTGACGAGTCAGATGCGGTGCCATTTATCACTGAGCTAGAGCTGGCCGCAGAAAGAATCAAGTGTGCAATTAGAAAATGAATTGTGCTATAGTATCCACACCTAAATTGCAAGAGCAATGATGATGAAGCGACTAAAAAATAACAACTTAAATATCAATTGGTTCGAGAGGGTAGTATGAGAGCCAAGGGAACACCTAATAAACCGAAGCGCGCACTCCTCGTAAGACTCACTGAAATGTATGGTGAGGAGTTCAATCCCATACTTCAGATGGCAGGTAATGCGGTCAATGTACAGATGATGACTAATGAGGCTGTAGCTGATTATCGTGTCAAGTCAAATGCTGATGAAGGCAAGTACGACGAGGATGAGATAAAGAAAGCCGCAAGTAAGGTTGTCGTGCTATCCAGAGAGTCTAACGACCTATGGGATAAGATAGCTCAATACGTCACGCCTAAGCTAAAGGCAATAGAAATGGACAGCACTGTATCTGGCGAAGTCAAGGGTAACTGGAAGGTAGAGTTCGTTAACGCCACAGTGGAGGATATCGATGCAACCACAGAAGATTGATGACGAGGATGACTACAATCTGCTGAGGGTCAATCGTAAGTTGGAGAAGTTCCTTACGGTGTCTAAGCCAATCAAGGTAGCTATCGGTGGCCGTGGTTCAGGCAAATCCATAGGCTTTGGTGACATACTCACAATGAAGATGGACCTAGAGAAGGCTGATGTCTATTGCTTACGTGAATACCAAGACAGTATCAATGACTCCGTTCACCGTGTATTCAAGGGTTCAATAACAAACAGGCTAAACCTGCATGGCTGGACCATCCAAGAAAACAGGGTAGAAGCTCCTAATGGGGCTCAAACTGTTTATCGTGGAGCGGCCCGTAATCCAGACTCTATTCAATCAGCGCAGGGATATAAGTATTCTTGGTTTGAAGAGGCTCACAGAGCAAGCAAGGCCAGCCTAGATAAGTTATTACCTACTATCCTACGCAACCCTGGAGCAGAGTGCTGGTTCAGTGCTAACCCACAATCATCTGTTGACCCATTTAGCCAGCGATTCATTACCCCGTACTTAGCGGAGTTAGAACGTGACGGTTTCTACGAGGATGACATCCACCTAATTGTTGTTGTAAATTGGCGTGATAACCCATGGTGGAATGCAGAGCAGGAAGCATTACGCAAGTGGGACTATGAGAACAGACCACGTTCAGAATATAATTGGATATGGGAAGGCAAGTTTAATGACGCAGTAGATGATGCCATTATTATGCCTGAGTGGGTAGATGCCGCAGTAGATGCGCACAAGAAAATACCAGCCATTGCCAGAGGCGCTAGAGTCATGGGGTTTGACCCTGCTGATAACGGTGGTGATGACAAGGGTGTAGTGATACGTCATGGTGGCCTAATTACACATGCTAAAGCCTGGTTGAAGGGTGACCTGGATGAAGCTGTCGATGAAGCATTCGGCATGGCATTTGATAATCGATGTGAAGAAATGGTCTATGACAGTATTGGAGTGGGTGCGGGTGTTAAAGTGGGTCTTGAAGCACGTATTGCTGGGTCTGGTTTGCGGGTGTCTGGGTTTGCTGGTGGCGCACAAGTTGTAAATCCTGACCTAAAGTATAAAGAAGATAAGTTTAACCGCGATGTATTCGTTAACCGCCGCGCTCAATACTACTGGTTACTAAGAGACAGGTTTGAGAATACATACAAGGCCATCGTAAAGGGTGAGTATGTGGACCCTAACGAAATGATTGCACTATCCAGTGACATTGAGAACCTGGAGCAGTTGAAGTCTGAGCTGGTCCGAGTACCACGCAAGAGAACAACCAACAATAACTTAATACAGATACTATCTAAGCCTGAAATGAAGAACAGAAAGATACCATCGCCAGGCTTAGCTGATTCATGCATGATGTGTTTTGCAAATCCAGTAGTGAGAAGCAATTCAGTTTTCGACAATTGGGACACACCCATAAACAATTAAGGCCATAATTATGAGCGAAAGTAAACCAATGACAGAAGACGAGCTGGTCAGTGTATGCCTACAGGAGATATCCAGAGGTATTGGCGGTTCTGCTGGTGATGGTAATGAGGATATGTCACTAGCGCTAGACTATTATCATGGTCGGTTGCCAGGTATCAGTAAGTCAGAGTCTAAAGATACGCGAGCCAGTAAATACGTATCGATGGATGTGATGGATGGTATTGAGGCCACAGTCGCTGAGATTATGCCTTCATTCGACAGTGAAGAGATTGCATACTATGAACCAAATGATGCAGATGACGAGGACCAAGCAGAGCTAGAGTCTCGCCTAGTCAACTATCTATTCTTTGAGAAGTACGATGGCTGGACATTACTGCAGGAATTAACTAAGGATGCCTTGTTGCACCGTAACTGTACCGCTAAGGTGTGGTGGGATGAACGTGCAGAGGTAGAGTACGAAGAATACGAGAACGTGGACCCAATGATGTTGCCTCAAATCATGCAACCTACTAAAGAAAACCAGCAAGTAGAAATCGTCGAAGAAATCAAAGATGAGGAAGACGAAAGCGGTAGCATGGAAGAAGAGATGCAAATGGCCATGATGTCAGGTCAACCTATCTCAATTAGAATTAAGCGCACAACATTAGTGGGTAAGCCTGCTATCCGTTCAGAAGCCCCAGAGAATGTAATCGTTAACGGTGACCACAACAGTCCATACCTGCATAATGCTCGGTTCGTTGCTACTGAAATGACTGAGACAGTGTCCAATTTAATAGCACAAGGCTACGACCCTGAGCTTGTTGCCAAAATACCTGAACACAATAGCAGTCAGGTATCCAATTCAAGGAATAATAATGGCGATAATACTTATGGTTCAGCACATGCTTCGACTAAGTTGGTCCAAGTTTTTGAGTGCTTCATCCTGGTGGACTATGACGGGGATGGTATTGCTGAACGCCGTAAGGTTGTCATTGGTGGTAGCGGGGTGCTACTTAGTAACGACCCTTGGAAGTCTGTGGCACTCATCGGCGGCGTTGCTATCCTTATGCCTCACAAGTACCGTGGCATTAGCCTTTTTGACCGATTAAAAGAAATACAAGATACAAAGACTCCAATCATTCGCTCAATGGTTAACGGAACAGCATTAGCGGCCAACCCAAGACTCGGTGTAATTACGGGTGAGGTTAACATGGACGACTTAATGACTAGTCGTACCGGTGGTATCGTGAGAATGACAACACCAGGCTCTGTGTTTGACTTGGCCAAGGCCGAAGTGCCTGCTAGTTCATACAGTTTAATGCAGTTCATGGACCAACAGCGCAGAGAGCGTGGCGGTGGTGCAATAGGTGCCGCAGGTCAAGCAACTAAAGCACAAGGTCAGGGTGGTGACTTCAGTCTGGATAGAATAATGACCAGCATGGAGTTAACCAACGCCATTATTGCTAAGTCATTAGGTGAAACTATTATTCGCGGCATATTCATCCAGCTTCATGCGTTAATCCGTGAGAACCATAAGGGTGAGATACAGGCGAAAGTAGGTGGTGCGTGGATGAAGAGCGCACCGGCTGAATGGCAAGAAAGACCCAGTGTTCGAGTGATGATTGGTGCAAGCCATGCAGAGAGAGCGCGTCAAGCACAAACAATGCAGGCTGTAGTAGGTATGCAACGTGAATTGGCTGGCTCTGGCAGTATTATGTTCAGTGAAGACAAGGCATACGCGGCCATTACAGATGCCATTCAATTATCTGGCATTAAATCACCTGATAGATACCTGGTAGACCCATCAAGTGATGAAGGTAAACAAGCATCTGAGGGTAAATCAAAACAAACTCAAGAGCAGAAGATGCAGGAAATGCAAGTACAAATGCAGATGATTAAAGCACAAATGGGACTCGCTGAAGCTGAGAAGATGAAGGGCCAAGCGGCGATTATGTCTCAACAGATTAAGGCAGAGAACGAGCGTCTTAAGAATGAGCTTGAGCAGATGAAGGCCATCGTTAAGGCGGCTGACATGAGTGACCAGACCGAGTTCAAGTACGTACAGCACCACGATGACATGGCAATTAAGTTAACAGCGCTTGAGGCAGAGTATGCCAGAGAGTTATCACAACAAAATGAGGCAAATTATAGATGAGTGTAAGCACTGAGAGATTAGTACGATACGCTAAAGGGGTAATTGATGGTGATGTGGTCCAAGAGGTTTTACGTCGAGTAGACGAGAAGAACCTGGCGAGATTTAGAGCTGGTAGTCCAGAAATACGAGCGATGGTTAGCTCGTGTATGGATGCCGACATGACGTTCTTAGCTGAGTGTCATGCCATCGTAGCTGAAAACACACCAGTAAATCCTGATGATGATGAAATTATAAAAGTACCGAGGGGTAGATAATGGACCAAGCACTAAAAGACATCGCGGCACAGTTAGATGGCCGCACAACACCACCACCAGTTAAAGAAGTGGAAGCACCGGTCAAAGATTATGGCCAAGAGGAAGAGATTGAAGGCGAAGAGTATGAAGAAGAAGCCAAGAGTGATGAAGGTGGAGAGGACAGAGAGAGCGAAGGTGATGATATTCGTACCCTATCTCAACTAGCTAAAGCGATTGAGGTTGAGCCAGAGTACCTGTACGGCATGGAAATCAATATGGGCGGCAATCAGCCACCTATTACATTAGGCAAGCTAAAAGATGCCTACCAGGACGCTGTACGGTCAAGTGGTACACTAAAAGAACAGTTGGACCTTCAGACTAAAGAGCTGGAGCAGGCACGACATGGCATGGGCCGTAATCAACAGGTCAGCACCGAACTACAAAATGCAACAGCAGAATTGACTGCACTGCAGAAAGAATATAACAACATTGACTGGCCACGATACAAGTCAGAAAGTCCAGGAGAGGCGGCACTAGCACTTCAGGAGTATCAGGCGGCAGGTCAGGCGGCTAATTACAAGATACAACAAGTAACTCAGTATCAGTCACAGCAAGAAGAGGCCCGTACTTCACAAGAGCTACAAATGGCCAGCGCCAAACTTAACGAGGCCATCCCTGAGTGGAAGGACCCTGAAGTCCGAAAGAATGACGTGAACAAGATTCGTAATGCACTTGTTGAGGCTGGTTATCCAGAGGATGCACTGTCCGGCACGACTGACTGGATAGCTATATCATTAATGCGTGAGCTCGTTATGCGCCGTGAGAAAGAAGGCCAAGCAGTACAGGCCATGGAGAAGGTGCGAGTGGCACCGAAAGTAATCCGTGGCAGAGGTCAGGCCAATGGTGCGGCACAACGTACTAATGAGCTGGTCAATCTGGCCAAGACATCGGGAAATAAGAACGATGCATTGAGTGCGGCTAAGGCATTATTGAACGGCCGAAGATAATAACCACGTCACTATCGCTAACACAGGGTAGTGACATTTGTTTAAAACTAGTGTATAACGTGAAGTAACAATTTATAGTGGCAGAGATGCCAACTGTCTAAGCCTTGTGCGAGAGCCTTATAGAGCTTTGATAAGTAGAAACTTAATTGTATTTTATTTATTAATTTTTTTATATTAAGGAGCCTCCCATGGCCGCAAATCAATTAGATGAAGTCAACCTATCTGGCGTAGCAGTAGGCGGACAAGTAAACGAAGACGTTATGAATGCTATTTATGACGTATCACCTGTAGACCGTCCATTCTGTGACATGATTGGTAGTGCAGAATCAGAAAACCATTACAAAGAATGGGTCCGTGAATCATTAGAAGCATCTTCTAAAGATAACGCACGTATTGATGGTTCAAGCTCTGCTGGACTTGATGACACTGTAACTGGTGAGCGTGTAGGTAACTACCATCAAATCATGACCAAAACTGTACGTGTTTCTGACCGTGGTCGTAACTCTAACACTATCGGTTCTTCTGATGAGTTAGTACGTCAGTTAATGAAACGTCAAAAAGCATTACGCCGTGATGAAGAAGCCGCATTGACTTCTAACAACGGTGCAGTATCTGGTAACGGTACATCAACAGCTTCTAAACTAGCTGGTATCGGCGCTTGGATTGGTACAGGCCAATCAGCTACAAACACAGACCGTGGTATTACAACTGGTGCTGACCCTATCTTATCTGGTAATCCAGGTGGCGCTCCAACAACTGCTCCAGTAGCGGGTGTTAAACGTGCATTAAGTGAAGCGACTATCAAAACAATGATGCGTCAATCTTACTTAAAAGGTGGTAATCCTTCAGTAGCAATGTCAACACCTGGCGTTATTGAAAAACTATCTGACTACTTGTTCACAAGCTCAGCTCGTATCGCGACATTACAATCAGACGTATCAAGCACTAACCGTACAGACAATGGTACTGGTGGTGGTCGTTCTGGTGGTGGTATCGTTGCGCAAGGTAGCGTTAATATCTTAGTGACTAACTTCGGTACATTAGAATTAGTACCTAACCGCTTCCAAGCTGATAGTGCCGCTGGTGCCGCTGACCTATTCTTACTTGACCCTGACTTATGGGAACGTAGCTACCTACAAGGTTACGAAACCAAAGAATTGGCTCGTGATGGTCTAGGCGAAAACCGTGAAATCTCTGTTGACGTTACATTGTGTAGCTTGAACGAAGAAGGTAATGCAGTTATTGCCGACATCGACTATGCAATTGCCGCAGTAGCGTAGTAAAATGAACGCCTCGCTCTTAATTGGGCGGGGCTTTTCTTTAGGAGTAAATCATGGCTGTAACCAAGAAAGCACCAGTTAAAACCCTGTCCAATTACAGGAACACTGGTAAGGTCAATCTATTCACTGAAGCAGGACGATGCCCACCCAATGGCGTTGTCGCCTTGTATGCTGAACAAGCTATCACCTACAAGGGTTTAGAGAAATGCGAGAAGTAATCTATCGCGACCATTCATATACAGAAACAGTCACCTCCCAGGATGGCAAGCTGTACGTGAACAAGATATTCCACAACAAAAAAGCACTTGAACAGAACAAGATGATTCGTCACCGCCAGTTAATGCATAAGGGCCAGCTTGGTCTACATGATAAGGCTGACATCCGTATGGGGCTTTCAATTCCATCGACAATCGAGTGGAACATGTTCAAGAAAGCTCACCCAGACATTTACAAGGACCTAAAGTCAGTACACGAGCAGGATAGAATGAGCGCATGTCAGCGTATCGCTATGCTCGAACCTGAATGGGTCGTTCAACAGAGGTTATAACGATGCGTAAACCACTAATGATGATGAGAAAGAAGAACCCAATCACCGCCGTATTTACTAAGTATGCGGACCTAAAAACTAAACTGGCCACACCAGCCGGTGGTAAGCAAGGTAAATAATAATGATTATCGAATTTAAGTTTGCTCCTCTGGAAGAGTTCGAGTGGTGGCGTGAGCTAAAAGACGAGAACGGAAGTATTGTCGAGCGTTCAATGATAGGTCACTACCTTCCAGGCATGTCTTATAACTGTACCAAAAAGCCTGTTCACGATGCCTTGCGTGAAAAGTGCGTTCAGTGGGAAAAAGAAGGCAAGATTCAAATTCTAGCGCTCCCAGATGGGCAATCTTTCAAAACAATACAGGTAGGTAATTAAGATGACTATACAACTATCAACAACTGTGCGTGATGCACAAAATGACGCGATTGAAACAGCTATCAGCACAACTCCATGGCTAGACATTCGTACCGGCGCTCAACCAGCTAACTGTGGCTCTGCAGATGCAGGTAGTGAGTTAGAGCATATGGCCTTGCCTTCTGACTGGCTGGGTGCAAGCTCAGGTGGCGTTAAGGCTAAGGCAGGCACATGGTCAAGCACAGTTGATGCCGCAGGAACAGCCGCTCACTTTAGAATTAAGAACCTGGCGGATACTGTTTGCCACATGCAAGGCTCAATCACTGCAACTTCTGGTGGTGGTGACATGGAGCTAGATAATATCGTATTAGCTTCCGGCCAAACATTAACGGTAAACACCTTTACATTGACCGCTGGCAACCCATAAGGTAACGCCCGATGGATGCATTAATAAAAGATTTAATAAGGGAAACCACTCTCACCTCTGGTGCGGTATTGACCCTTACTTTAGCTCAAGACACCAAGTATGGTCGTTTTGCTGATGCGGCATCTGTCGGGCAGGCTGTCTACTATGCCATAAGAAACGGGGATAATTCCGAAGTAGGTATAGGTACGGTCCAGGCGGGTAATACTTTTGACAGAACATCGCCTCTGGTTACTGTTGTCGGTGGTGTTTATGATGACACCACACCGGTTAAAATAACCCTGGCAGGGGCAAGTACGGTGGCTTTAGCTCCAACTGCAGTAGCACTGAATGACATTATCAGTGACATTGCTGGCCTATCTGCTGTGTATGAGCCTATCGATGCCACCATTCTTAAGGATGCAGATATAGGAGTTAGTGTTCAAGGCTACAATGTAGGTACCTTGTTTGCCAGTACCTCTGATAACCTTTCAGTAGGTTATACAACAGACATTGAAACACTAGTATCAGACACTATTACACCCGACCTTACTACTGAATGGCTTAAATATCGTGAAGTAGTTGGAACAGTAACTATCAACGAACCTGCTGATGGTGCTTATGGGGGATGTGTAATCCTACTCAATGTCACAGGAGCAGGGCCATACACTGTAACACTAGGTGCAGGCTGTTATCCCGTAGGCACTATCCCTGACTTACTAACCACAATTAAATACGAGTGTCGTGTTGTTAAACATACAGCATTAATCACAAGTGTTGAGATTGTTGAGGTGGTGGGCGCATGACTCCCAATGGATTAATTAGTGGGCGTAACCGTGGCGTGGCATATGACGTACCTAATAGTGGTGCGTTTGCTAGTGAGCAGAGTGATTATTTATATAGAACACCTTCTACTGCCGGAAACTCTCAAGTAGGCACTCTCAGTTTTCATGTAAAACTAAGTCAGGCTGGACTTGACACAACAATATTCCAACAGAGAGACAATGTTGATGTTTCAATGCAGACCCGACTTTACTTCATTGGCGATAAATTACGGTTCTTAACCCAAGATGTGACGACTACGGGGCTGTACGACTCAGACAGTTTATTTAGGGATACCGCTAATTCTTATCATATTGTTGTGGCTATTGACACCACACAAGCAGTAGAAACAGACAGATTGAGGGTATGGTCAAACAACACCCTATTAACATTTACGACACCTACCAATATGGCGCTCAATCTTAGTCTATCCTTAAGCAAGGCGGTACGGATGCTAATAGGCGCTCAAAGACCTAATTCATCCGCGACGTTAAATAATTATATGGATGGGTATCTATCTGAGTATCACTTCGTAGACGGTCAAGCCTTAACACCAGACAACTTCGCAGAAACAGACACTCGAACAGGTCAATGGGTAGCTAAAGCCTACGCAGGCACTTACGGTACTAACGGTTTCTATTTGAACTTCCAGAACGGTGCAAATTTAGGCGAGGATTCAAGTGGTAACGGTAATAACTTTACTAACTCAGGTGTAACGCAATCAACTGATACACCTACTGATAATCATGCTATTTTGAATAGCTTACAAACCGGACTAGATGTCTCAACTTCTTCGGCAGGGCTTAAAGCAACAAGAGCGGGTGGTGTAGGGGTTGGAACTTACTCAGGATTATCGGCAACAGCAGGAGTTAGCTCTGGTAAATATTACTGGGAGGTAGAGATTACCTACACAAGCACATTCGTCATGGCTTTTGGTGTTGTACAGTCCACCTATAGTTTCGATGGTACAGGCGCTAACTCTGTAGTTGGTCACGGTGTAGATAGTGTTGCGTTATGGGTGCAGTACAATCTAAGCTTATCATCGTATATAGGTGGGGTAATAACTGATTTAGGTGTTGGTATACCTGCTAGTGGTTCAATTATTGGTTTTAGGTATGATAATGGAGATATTTACGCATCCTTAAATGGTGTAGACTTGAATGGTGGTGCTTCCTTGCTAACGGTAACAAGTGAAGTAGTCCCCTGCTCAGTGTTTAGAACATTTTCTACAAACACCTATAGATTCGCAGAACCCTCATGGACATATACACCACCCGCAGGCTTCCTAGCATTATCAACTAAGAACTTGCCTGAACCTGCAATTATTAAACCTAATCAATACTTCAAAGCATTAGCTTATGATGATGGTGCAGGGGCTAAGACTGTAGGGTTTCAACCTGATTTAGTTTGGATGAAGTCTAGAGGTAGTGCATTTAACCACAAGTTAGTTGATAGTGTTCGTGGTGCAACTAAGGCTTGGAGTTCAGACAGTGAAACGGCAGGGGTAACAGAGGCTACAGGCTTAACAAGTTTTGATACTAATGGCTTTACTGTTGGTGCTGATACTGATTACAGTGACACTACTGGCACTGGCATGATTGCTTGGAACTGGAAAGAATCTGTTATCGCTGGAATGGACATTGTTAGATTCTCTGGCACTGGTGTGGCTCAAAGTATAAGTCATAGTCTAGGGGTAGTTCCGCAGGTTATGTTTGTGCGGGCAACAACGGTTGCAACAGGAGCACTGGTATATCATCAAAGTAATACAGCCTCGCCAGCAACTCAGTACGTAAACCTAGTCAATACCGCCGCTACAGCCACACAGGTCGCTGTTTGGAATAATACCGCACCAACTTCTACCCAATTCACTGTAGGAGTTTCAGGTGGTGTTAACGCTTCAGGTACAGATAACTGTATAGCCTACCTATTCGCAGAGATAGAAGGATTCTCTAAGTTTAATAAATATACAGGTAATGGCTCTGTTGATGGACCATTTATTCATTGTGGGTTTAGACCTGCTTATGTGATGATTAAGAGGTCTGATGTTGTTGGTGATTGGGTTGTTATTGATACAACTAGAAGCGCATCAAATCTTGCAAAAGAAACGCTTAATTCAAATACAACAGCAGTTGAAGTTACAGTTGATAATGAAATAGACATATTGTCAAACGGGTTTAAGTGTCGAGTAGTTGACGCAGATATAAATGCAAACACAGGAACATACATATTCTTGGCATTTGCCGAACATCCTTTTAAATATTCAAGGGCGAGATAATTATGTATCAAGATATAAACAAACAAACTGGCTTTAGAAATCTACAGGGTAATCAGTTTCTATATGCTAACTTAAAACTGCTATCACCTTCTGAACTAGATGGGGCATTAGCTGATGGTATAACAACCTATACTAAACCTACTCCTTCACTGCCTACAGAAGCACAGCAATTAGCTACAGCACAGTCTTACAAGGGTGCTGAGATTCAAGCTGGCTACGACTACGCTAATACACTAGATATAGACTATATGGCTACAACCTTTCAAGCCGATAAAGATAGTCAAGATTTAGTGGTATCAGTATTAAGTGCTGGTGTAGTACCTGAAGGCTTCTACTGGTTAGATGCTTTGAATAATCAAGTGCTAATGACCTATGCAGAATTACAGGGTTTAAGTCAGACACTGTTAATGCGAGGACAGATTAACTTTGGTACTCGATTAGCTTTAAAGAACGCTAATAAAGCGACTACAACCGTTGCAGAAGTGGATGCTGTTACATTACCTGCTTCTTGGATAGAGCCAGTAGAGGAATTTATCTAATGTACTACCTAAATAGATTAAGAGGAACGCACTCTTGGTGGGCTAAGATTATAGCCATCTTTTTGGGCTTGGTCTTTGGCTTCGCTACTTGGAATCCTTACATTGGCGTAGCCGTGGCTGTAGGTTACTTAGCTGGCGAGTCAATGGGATGGGGTCAGTGGATAGGTGGGATAATAACTAGAGAGATAAAGATTGAGGGAGAGGGTAAGAATAATGGTATTCAATGGATAACATCTAAATTCTATAATGAAGGTGAGTATGAGTACAATGTACTCGCTCTAGGTATTAGAGGTTTCTATTGGTGGTTCTTAACCTTTGCTCCGCTTATGTTTATAGTTAATCCAATTATTGTACTTTCTTTGGCCATATTGCTTGGCGTGGCCTTCCCGTTATCAGTGATAATCGCCACTGAAAAACTAGGTGATTATAGTGCCTGGGAGCTGGCCGAACATTATTACGGTGGCGCACAGGACGTTGGTATTATTATATTACTTGCATGGATTGTATTCCTATGAACTTAATTGAAGAAACAAAGGAAGAGGAAGGCTTCAGAGGTATCGTCTATAAAGATACTTTAGGCTTCGACACTATTGGTTATGGTACTAAACTACCCTTGAATGAGAAGGAAGCAACGCTTCTACTTGTATCGAGAATGGATGACGCTAAGAAGGAGCTACTTAGGCGGCTAAACGACTTAGATATTGAAGATGAAGCATGGGATATTCTGTACGCGATGTCATATCAACTAGGCGTGAGTGGTGTGCTTAACTTTAAAAACATGATTAAAGCATTACGCCGTAGGGACTACAATGAAGCGGCAAATCAAATGCTAGACAGCTTATGGGCCAAGCAAACACCTGCCAGAGCAAACCGTATGGCCGACATGATGCGTAAGCTATAATGGACCCGTTATCAGCTATCCTATCTATTGGCTCTACAGCTATACAGCGGATATGGCCTGACCCAGTAAAGCAGGCAGAAGAACAGCGCAAACTGGCTGAATTAGCGCAAACGGGTGACCTGGCGATACTGAACTCACACGTACAGTTAATGCTGGCACAGATAAACGTGAACGCTAAAGAGGCTGAGAGCAAGTCAATGTTCGTTGCCGGATGGCGACCCGCAGTAGGATGGGTATGCGTATCAGTATTAGGGTATAATTACATCGGCGTATCGCTATTAAATTATGTTTCGCTATTTTTTGAATTTCCAACACCACCAACACCGTTAAACATGTCAGAGCTATGGCCACTGTTGTTCGGTATGCTAGGTATTGGGGGGATGCGCTCTTTCGACAAGAAGAACGGGGTACAAACTGACTCGCTAAACAAGGGCGGACAAAATGCCAGATGATAAGTGCCACCATTTTATTAACTACCTACCATTTGTGGGGTTAACTATGAATAACATGGACGTTAAATCACCGTTCATCACTCGAATGTTTGAAGCCGCTATAATGTCGGCTGTTGCTGGTGGTTTCGCCATGTATGTAAGTGTAGCCATTATAAAGACTGAGATTGACCAGTTAAGGGTAAGCGTGTTTGCTGTAGCTACACAGGTCGAGCAGGTAAACAGGAAGATAGAGAAGGTCCGTGATGATTTATACGTGCCTAGGTAGCTAGAGTGAGAAGATGCGGCACAAAAACAGAGCATTGCTGTTGGTTTAAAGGCAAGCCTTGTCGGTTTGTCGAACATGCCAACAGAAACGCTTACGTGTGGCAGTGCGCGTTAAGGGTTAAATACCCGTCATGGGAAGAAGTTCACAATTCGCCTGAATATCTAGCAGAAGTCAAAGACAAGATGAGGGCCACCGGCCATGGCATTGACTGTGGTGATTGGCCTCCTGTAGGTATGAAGTGTAACGATTGTGGGGAGCAAGGCTAATGGCGGTACTCGGTACACTTACTCCAGCCGCACCACTTAACATATCGGATAATGTTTACATCCAGTTCAACTTTGATGTTAGTTTAGATGTAATCACGGTTGGCATGAATAGCGTACCAGCCGACTTTGACACAATGACATCGTTAAGCTGGCAAGTCGAGTATAGTTTATCGGGAACTTGGGTTGATGACATTTACGGGTTCGGCATTCGAATTGTTAATGGTGCAACGATACTTGCGGCGGCAACTGCAGGCGGTGCATTCTCAACCGTTAATGCGGATGTTAGAAGTTCAGCAGATACCACCTCATCCGTAACGGCCTTCGCCTATGTTAATACTACGGCGACTAAGGCTCAGTGGGATGGTGCATCCTTCGAGGGTCAGCAAACATATTCAAAATCTAAAGGTGCTGATGTCCTTGCTATCAGGCTTGATTACACGGCTTTTACAGGTGTTTATGCTCCTGGTGTTGCAACGTCAATTGGTACGCTAAACAAGACGCTTGGCGGCATCACCCTGTCATCTGGTGCCACAGCGACACTCTCTGCTAATAGCTCAATCACCCTTTCCAATTCAACATTATCGTCTAGTGCTTCGGCACCATTAACGGCTGATAGCTCATTTACACTTGGCGGGTTAACGCTTCTTTCTGATGGGTCAATACCTGCTCTGGCCAGTCTAAATTCAACACTTGGTGAAACAACACTGTCAAGCGACGCGGCTATTGTTGAGCCAGCGCTTGCCAGTGCGAGCATTGCAATGGGTGATGCGTTATTGTCATCAACTGCGGCACTGTCTGCAATTGCTGACAGCTCGTTCACGATGAGCAATACGCTTCTATCAAGCGCGGCAACATCGAGTATTTCCGCAGATGCGGGTATTTCATTGGGCGATGTCCTGCTTTCATCGTTTTCAGGCAACGTTATTGCTATTCCGGTTTATGGCGACGCTCACTCCTATGGTGACGTGGCATTCGGCGCGTCGTTTGACATTGTCAGTGGCGACTCAATAGCAACGCTCGAGTATACGCTAGACAACATGACGGTAAACGCTGATGGGTCACTATCACTGTCAGCCGACTTATCTGCAACACTGGGCAACCTGCTACTGTCATCCAGTGTAGGTGCGGCAATAAGTTCAAGCCTAAGCGCTACCCTTGACGGATTGACACTGTCGTCAGATACCTCTGCAATCGCAGGAGTTTCAGCATCCATTCCGTTGGGTGATATATTTATTGTATCGTCCATAGAGTCGCTATTGGCCGCATCCGCTAGTATTACGCTGGGTGACACATTGGTGGCCTCAGAAGGCACGTCAGGTACCATCGTTGATGCCAATATACTACTTGGTGACGCACTACTTGTTTCAGCAGGCACATTAAGCGCTGAAGCTAACGCATTCTTAACGATGGGTGATGCATTACTGTCATCTGACGTGGATGCTGTTGCTGGAGCTTCGCTAGATTATCTGCTGGGCGATGCAACACTAAGTGCTGATATTTCGTCACTCATTACGGCAAGCTCAACTATAACGATGGGCGACATGACCGTAACGTCTGCGTCAGAAACTTTCTTATATGGCATGTGGGGACAGCTCCAGGAGCCAGTCTCTGTATGGGACAATCAAAATAAGGTATCATCTACCTGGACAGAACAGGCTAAGACAGACTCTAATTGGAGCAATCAATGAACTACACTGAATTAAAGGCCCTTGCACTAGCCTATTCCGACAGGGAAGACACTGAAGTTATAAATAGAATTGACGACTTCTTAAAGGTCGTTGAGGCTAGGCTTTCGCGCAAACTTAAGGTTGGTGAAATGTCAACTCGGTCCATAACAAATACGGTAGCAGGAACTGAATACTACTCGCTTCCTGACGACTTTGCAGGGCTAAGAGATATTGAGATAAAAGACTCAATCACGTCTACAGAAAAGACCACGCTAAAATACCTAACACCTGAGCGGTCAAACTACTACTCAAGCGTGAATATGCCAGGCATTTACTACACTCTCGTGGCCAATCAGATACAACTAATACCCGCACAGCAAGATAATATCATGGAGGTTATCTACTATAAAAAGCTAACACCATTGAGCGCGGCGGCACCGACCAACTGGTTATCAATAAACTTTCCTGACTGCTACTTGTTCGGAATAATGACCGAGATATGCGCATTCGTTAAGGATTCAGAGTCCGCTCAGCTATGGGGCGCTAGATATGTCGAAGCCATCACCGAGATAGAGTACGACGATAAAATGACCCGCTGGAGCGGAACTTCTTTGCAAGTAACAACAGAGTAGGGGTAGACAATGCCATTAGAAGCGAGTACATACATTGACGGACTAGATGCGTCATGGCCATTAGGTGGCGACCCTACTAACAAGGGCGATGACCACCATAGATTAGTCAAGGGCATACTGAAAAACCAATTTCCTGGTGTTGGCGGGAATGGTTTTGCTATAGCCATTACCGCAACGGAGGCTGAGTTAAACTTCGTTTCCGGAGTTACATCGAGCATTCAGGCTCAGCTAGATGCTATTCTTGGAACGGTTAGAGAGTCACTGTTACCGGTAGGCTCCGTCTACACGAATGCCACTGTCTCAACTAATCCAGCTACGCTCCTTGGCTTTGGTACTTGGACGGCTTTTGGCTCTGGTAAGGTGTTAGTTGGTGTTGATGGCACCGACACTTTATTTGATACCCTTGGTGAGACAGGTGGTACAAAAGATGCGGTAAACGTAGCTCATACCCATACCGCATCTACCGATACTACTGGCGCGCATGTACATACCTATGCTAAGGGTGATGGCGGTGACCAGAACATGGGGTCTGGCGACCAAAGCTACGAGGAAGTCACCACAGGCAATACGTCAAGTGCGGGTAACCATAGCCATGTCGTCACAATTGATTCTGCTGGTGTTACAGGGGTTAACGCCAATGTCCAGCCATATATCACAGTGTACATGTGGAAACGGACTGCTTAGGAGCTTATAGTGAAGAAACTATTAACGTTAAGTGATATTGGCACCAAGGGGCTTAACTCTGATGTGGCTCCATGGGACCTGCCTCCTGAGTTTATAACGTCGGGCAAGAACTTTCGTGTGGATGCTGGCTCAATACTAGCGTCTGGAGGAAGCGAGGTATGGTCTACCAGTGGTACCGCGTTCAATCCTGGTTACTTAATGCATATCCCTGCAACATCATCTAACTATTGGCTAGTTTACGGTCGAAGCGCTGTGTATGTATTCGACGGCACTACGTGGACGGACATATCCTCAACCGCAGGATATGCTGGTATTGGTATTGATGACGAGCAACTATGGACAGGCTGTATGCTTGGCCAGATTCCTATTGCCAGCAATCCACAGGGCGCACCAGAATACTGGTCACCACAGTCACCAGGACAGATACTTCAGCCTCTACAATTTGATGCGGCTAACACATGGACGGCAATGGGCTATAGCTTTAAAGTATTACGCTCACATAAGAACTTCTTGTTTGCATTAAATCTAAGTGAGGGCGCGAGTGAGCTTCCTAATTCATATCGATGGTCCCATCCTGCAGATATTAACGGCCTACCATTTACATGGGACGAAACAGACCTGTCAGCACTAGCAGGTAAGGCGCAGATTGGAGGTAACGCTGGCGCTATTATTGATGGCCATTCATTACGTGATGCCTTTGCCATTTACTCCGAAAATGCAACCAGTGTGCTTGATTATACAGGCGATGAGTTTGTATGGAGAAAACGCGAGCTATCCACGTCCTTTGGGCTGATATCTCGTAACTGTATTGCTGAAGTAAAGGGTGCTCACTTCTTCTTGGGTGATGGTGACATCGTCATGAATGACGGTAATAAGATTGAGTCAATCATCCACAACAAATTACGCAAGCAATTAATATCGAGAATGTCGGTTGATGCCTTTGCTACGTCTTATGTAGTCAATAATCTAGCTAAAAAAGAGCTATGGTTCTGCGTACCTGAAGAGGATTCGCTCACACCAAACGTGGCCTATATTTACAACTGGCGCGATGATTCATGGGCGGTTAGAGATTTACCTACAGCGGTTAACTTTGCTACTTATGGCTCACAGACTGCCCCGACAACTACATGGGACACATGGTCTGAAACGTGGGACTCAGCAAGTGGTACGTGGGGTTCAAGAAAGTCAACGCCACTGGACGACACTATTGTCGGTGTTAACAGTACAGATAGCTCACTTATACTGATGGACCCACCAAGCTCGGCTTCAGATTTGGACACGGTTATTGAGCGGACCAACTTTCCATTAGAGGGTCATAAGCCGGTAACAACTATAACAAGGGTTTATCCTCACGTCGAAGGTTCAGGCGATATGATAATCCAGTTTGGCTCACAGGACTATGCAGGCGCACCGGTTAGATGGAAGCCTGAAATGACCTTTAATCCAAGCACTCAGCGTAAGGTGGATGTCAGAACAACCGGCGAGCTTCACTGCTGGAGAATGAAGTCAGTAGGCTCTAATTCATGGTCTATGTCGGGTATTGATATAGAGTACACCACGGCAGGGGAAAGATAATGGTCAGCATAGGCTCAGAGCAACCACCATCGGATGCGCCACCAGCGCTTGCAGAATATCTTCGTCGGCAGTTTATTGCTATCAACATCGCACTGCAGGGGAAGAGCCACATAAATCCTATCTATGTATTGCCTGACAAGCCGCGTGATGGGAATATCTACTACTTTGGCCAGATAATTGGCGCTACAATTCCGAATATCGGTTTCTGGGGATATGAAAATGGGGCATATGTCAAGCTATGAGTGATTTAATCATCGCGGCAGTACCTATCTCACTTATCGAGGTGGTATGGCCACAGATAATACCTCTATTCAAATTGGTAGAGGACAAGTCTCCAGAGGACACCTCACAGATAGAGACTAAGAGGCGCATCCTAGAAGGCGATGAGCTTTTGATTACGGTGAGCGAAGGGAGTAAAATTGTGGCCTTCAATGTCATGACGGTTATAACTACAGATGCCGGAACCAGATGCCTATATATACCAATAACTGGTGGTACCAGAATGAGTGAGTGGGCTGAGCGGTTTCTTAGCATAGCAAAAGTGATAGCAAAAGAGCATAATTGTACACAGTTACGGGGACTTGCCTGCAGAGATGGATGGCTAAGGTACCTCAAAAAATTCGGATGGTCAGAAGTATTTACAACCATTAAATGTGATATAGAGGGGTAACGTCATGGGCGGCAGTTCAAGTAAATCAAAAAGCAATAGTAATGGCATGTATCAGGACAGCGTATGGGGTGGGCAGTCTCCATATCTGACGAGCATGTATGGTCAGGCGGGTGACCTATTCGGGCAGACGAATGGCGGTATGCAAGGTCAAATACCTGGCGCAGTACAGGGTATGCAGGACGTGTCCCAGCAGGCCAATCCAGCATGGCAACAGCAATTAGGTGGCGGTGTCTATCAGGACATGGGCCTACAGAACAGCCTAATGCAAAGCCTCAACCAATCCCAAAACAACCCGTCCGCAATGAGCGAGATAAACGGAATGATTATGGGTGGTGACGGTAATAACTACGCTGACGCTATGAAGTCAAGCTACATGACTGATGCAGGCCGAGCGCAGGACCAGATGCTCCAGACGATGGATGCACGAGCGGCGGCAAGCGGTATGTCAGGTGGCTCACGTCACGGCACAGCTATTGGTCAGGGTATGCGAGATATTAACCAGAACCTACAGCAGAACCTTGCGATGACCGGTTATAATACATTCGATAAAGACCTTGAACGTAAGCTACAAATTGCGGGAATGGCAGACCAGAACACCTTCGGCAGACAGCAAATGATGAGCGACATGCTGGGCCAGCAACAGAATACACAGAACCAAGGTATTCAGGGCGGTATGAACATGCAGAACATGCAGATGGGTCAATTCGCACCGTACATGATGCCATGGGACGCAATGAACCAATATGCAAACACAATGGGTGGCCCCACAATTCTGGGTCAAGGTTCACAGTCAGGCAAGTCGTCAGCTAAGGGCTTAAGCGGCGGTGCAGGCGGCGGAAAAGGATAATATAATGTCAACATTTTTTGATTTCTTAAAGAAAAAGCCAGCTCAGGCGCATCCATTACAGGGATACCCACAAGCCCAACAGATGCCCATGCAGGGCTATGGTCAGCAAATGCAACCACAAATGAATATGCAACAGCCATACGGTGGCCAACAGCTTCCTGGTACACAGGCACCACAACTTGGTCAGCAACCGTGGAACATGACAGGCGAGCAAGAAATGTCTGACTACGAGCGGATGATTCGTGACCAGATTAAGGCTGGGCAGGCGGCAGATGCCGAGAAAGTTGGAATGCAATACCGCAATGCAGGTATGGGCGCTCAAGCTCAAGACATGGGTCAGGGCGGCATGTCAGGCTTAATGTCAATGGCTCAGGGCAGAAGTGGACAGCAACAACGTCAGCCAATGGGTCCAGGTACGGGCTATCAACTACCACGCGGTATACTCTAAGGGGATTATCATGGCGCTAACAAATGAAGAGAAGGCACTAGCGGCCAAGTATTCACCTTTATACCAGAATGCTATGGCGGCACAGCAAAAAGCACAGATGGAGCGTCAGGCCGAGTTAAGTGCGGCACAGCTTCAGGGTGGCAGTATGCAGGCGAATAAGGACAAATACCTAGGCACTGAACAGCGTCTGGGCATTCCGTCTGTTGACCCAAGATACCGCACTGTTCAAGGTACAGGATTCAATGCGCCCAATATTGACCCTATGCGTAAGTTTATGGCTGAACGTAACTATGAAATGGGTGTATCTGGTGTGCCTGAGCTGGGTAAGCAGGGGTTATCTAACGACCAGGCGATGCAGTCAAGCATTAACTCTGGCATCAATACGATTGCTGGCAAGCAGTGGGATAAGGCCAATATACCTCAGAAGGCTGATACTACGCTTGAGCAACTACATATCTACAGGCAGTCACTACAGCCTGGCGACCCAAGAATAGCATCTGTCGATAATGCGATATTGAAAGCGTCAACACATAGCAAGCTAGTTGACGTTAATATGGGCGGGTCTGACCCACTCGACGAGCTTATTAGCAAGCCGACCGACCTCCTAAACTACCAAGACAAGGATGGAAATCCACCTCCTGGGCCGGTAACTATGCGTGAGCTTCGCAATAACTACATGCTAGATAAGAAGCTAACCGAGGGTGACAGCAAGGCAAGCTATGTTTCTGACAGCCTATCAACCGCATCCAGCATGGTTGAGTCGGTGCTTAGCCGTCCAGGGTTTAATCCTACGGGCATCAAACAAGTGCCAGGACAGACAAGTAAGTGGCTTGCAAGCTCACAATATAAGCAGTATCTTGCGGCGGCCGATGAGTGGGCGACCAACCTTGTTTTCTTACGCTCTGGAGCAACCGCGCGTCAAGAAGAAAAAGATTCTGCGTTCGATAACTTCTGGCCACAACCTGATGACGACAAAGAGTCTGCGGCATTCAAGGATAAATTTAGACTTCAGCAAGAAATAAACGCATATCGTAGAGCGGCACAGGCTGGCCGTGTAGATGGCGAAAGGGCGCGGACACACATCGCGGCGGCTGAGGAAAAGTTACAGTTACTAGAGTCACCACAGCCAGTAGACGACCTTGATACTTTATCCGATGAAGAGCTGACAAGGCGGTATAATGCTGAAGTCTTAAGGAGGGGAAATGGCAACTAGAGAAGAAATGACAGAGGCGCTACGTCTTGCAAAGGGCCGCGAGGATATGCTTAATTATCTACGCGGTAGCGACCAGCCAAGAAACAACCCAGAGAGTGCCGTAAGCACATTAAAAGCGATGGAGTCAGGGTTATCTGGAGCAGTAACTGGTGCGACACTTGGCTTTGCAGATGAGATTTATGGCGGGGCAATGGCCATAAATCCTATTAATATGATTATGGGCAAGGGCAACCCAATTGAGAATTACTACAAGTACAGGGATACCGCTCGAAAATATCAGAAGAACCTAAGCGAGCAGGCTCCTGCATCTGGAATAGTTGGCGACCTTGTTGGCTCTTACCTTTCCGGTAAGGGGCTATACGAAACGGCCAAACTCTATGGAACGGCACCAAAAACAGTTATCGGTAGCGCTGGGTACGGTGCTGTTGAAGGCGGTCTTCACGGACTGGGTAGGGCTGACGGTGCGGATGAAATGGTTCGGCAGGGGCTGACTGGTACCGTTGCTGGTACCGTTGCTGGTGCTGGCACTCACGCGGTAGCTGAGTTTCTAGGCAGGCTTAACCGTGGCCGCGACTACATCCCAACTAAACGCCATACTCAGGCCGAAGAACTGGGAATAGAGTTAACACCGGCGCAGAAATATGAAGACAGAAGCCTGCATCGCCTTGAGGCATCGATGGATAGCGACCCTGGCTATTCCAAGTCATTTGAAGGTATGAACAACAGGAACCAGGAAACAGCAAACCGTATCGCGGCTAGAACAATTGGCATAAACTCTAACCAGCTTACTGATACAGAAATGGGTCAAGCCACTAAGTTAATTAGCGACAAGTTTGAGTCTGCAAAAAATGCGGGTGAGAGCGTTACGCTTGATGACCAATGGCTTGATGATATTGCTATCGCAGAGCAGAAGTACACCAAGGCATGGGGAAACTCAAACAAGTCATTACCCATTATCGAGGATGCACTAAAGGCTACTGAGCTAGGAACTATTACGCCTAAAGATTATCAGTATCACTATTCAAGGCTTGGCAAGAAACTAGACACTGCAAGCAAGCAGGGTGATTCTGAGCAGGTATCATTCCTAGTTGATATGCGTAAGGCGCTAGATGACGTGCTAGACAGGAGCTACCCTAATCTTGCATCAACCATGCAGGAAGCTAGGAACCTATACAAGAACAAGCTATTGCTCCAGCGTCCAGGCGTATTGAACACAGCCACAGGTGATATATCACCACTAAACCTTGCTAACAAATTAAGCAAGGATATCCCAGGCTATGTCGATGGCAAGAACCAGAGCGACCTGTACAACCTTGCGAGGGTAAGCCAGAACTTCAAGTCAGGCATAGGAAACAGCGGAACGGCGACAAGAAATAAAACAGCTATCGACTATATGTCTGCGCCAATAAAAGAGTCAATGGGTAATATATATCTCTCTGGAAAAATGGGGACATCACTTCTCGGCGGAACCTCTGGCACAGGAGCAAAGTATTCTCTACCTGCGACTGGCGCACTACTAACACCAGGATTAATTGACTTGTGGGATAAATAATGGCCAAGCAAACCAATGAACAGGTAAATATCTGGAACCTATTGACTAATGACATCGGCGCTAATGAGCTATGGGATAACATGGTCGGCGCTAATGAAGTGGCCACATCAATCACTGATGGCCTACTTAGTCTTGTGCCACAGGGCTTAAATACCATTGCTGGCTTACCTTTTGCTGGTGTAGACGACACAATAAAGTCCAATGAAAAGATAGCCAATTACTTCACCAGGCAACCAGAAACTGAACGTGGACAGGAGCAGATGCAGTCCATTGCCAATAACTCCATGGTGCAGAAAGCGGGTGAGCTTGACCAAGGTGCCAGAAACTGGATGGGCGAAAGGGCAACAGATGGCCTACTTACTCAGTACCTTCCTGACAGCGTTAAGGCTGGTCTATATGCGGCAGGTACAATTGCTCCTGAAATAGTTGGTGGCGGACTCTTTGCCAGAAGCGCTCGCGGTTTATTGGGCGGCGGCGACATATCAAAAGCCTATAAGCCTGGAATGAAAAACCAAGCTGGCTCTGTCGGAACGCCTTCATCAAAAACATTTAAACCTGGCGCAGAGAAGATGGCCAGGGAAATGCGTGATGCGGGTAAGTCACGCGATGACATATGGAGAGCTACCGGTGAAAAGTACGGCCAGAATGTATGGTTCGACATCGATACTGGTGACTTAAGGTATGAGATACCCGACACCAATGCTCGCATGATTCCCAAAGAAGAAATGAGGGCCAATATCACCAAGAATGAAGTAGCCGCACAATCACTGAAGGATACGGTAAACCAGAATAATAAGGCGCTTAAATCACAGCCGGACCTATTCCCTAAAGACCTGTCTAAACAACACGGCCAAATGAGAAATGAAGCCAAGGGATTGCTGGGCCTAAATACTGGTGAGCTTGGCATTGAGAATGCACTGTATGACCAGCCATCATTACTGAGAAACCAATTCGACCATCCTGCGCTATACGAGGCTTATCCAGAAATAGGTGACCTTACACTACAGCAGGAAGTTTTCTCTCGCGACCCATCTGTTCAAGGTAGCTTTGGTAAAGGGGTGGTTAACCTGTTCAACACCACACAAGACCCAAGGAGCGTTGTATTACACGAGGCCGGTGGTCATGGTGTACAGTCTATAACCGGACAGGCTAAGGGTGGCTCTCCGGAAGCGGAAGCAATGAAACTTGGCAAGGCTAAGGCCACAGCATTCCAGATTATCAGAAACGCCAACAGCAAGATGGATGAGATACAGAAAAAGCGTGGCGCTATTGAGTCACGGAAATACCAAGTCGGTGGATTATCAGACGCTGAAAAAGCAGAGCTTGTTGATTTAGAGGCCCAGTATACTCAGCAGATGGACCGCAAGCTCGACCCTAAAGTATTGAGTGACTCACAAATTGATACCCGCGAGGAAGGATTCATTAATTATGAACTCCAGGGCGGTGAAATGGATGCGCGGAATATCGAAACACGCAGAGATATGACACCTGAGCAATTACACGACACACCATGGTGGGAAACACTCGACCGGCCTGAAGAGAAAAGAATAAACAACTATGGCCTGCTTGATGGCCCTAGTATGAGTAGCGCTAAACCTGCTCGCCGCAGTAAACAGCAATCTATCGATGATGGCTATAAGCACCAAATTGGTAACGGTAAGAACCTGAAGGTACTGGTCGACGACATGACGTATGAGATTGACGACACGGCCAATCTTTCACCAGAAATACCACGCACACCAGATGACCTGCTTAACATGACGGGCATCTATACAGCGGGTGACCGCTCAAGGACTGGCGGAAACCTGTTGTCAGTTAATGGCGAAAAACTACCTAAGCCGGTGCAGATGGTGGGCGGCCCAGACTACGGCCGTGACATGAACCATCCATTTGGCTGGGCATCTAAAGACTCCGTTATGAGTAATATTGAAACAACCGTACAAGGGGCCAAGGATAGAGGCTCTCGTGCCGTTGGTATCTACTCGCCAATGGAGGCTAAGTCACTTGACTTTAACACCATGACTAACGACACGGTGCTTGGGCTTATGCAACGAGACATGTCGGCCACTTCTAAGAAGCAGTTTGACGTTGAGCTACGTAAGACTATAAAAGCGGCACAGAATGCCAAGAAGCCAACATTAAAAGGCGCTACATGGAAGGGGGTTGATGACCCAGCATCACTGGCGCAACTTGATAACCTGGGTGATATGCGCCACGCATTCATGACGACATTCCAGAAGGACCAATTCCAAAACATGCAGAACACGCCGGACCTTCCGTCTGTACGTCACGCAATAACTAAACCTGAACTTTTAGACTTCAAAGGGAATGAGGTAGGGCAGTCACTAAACTACCTTGATGGTGGCTTAGTGAAGGACTCGCCAATTGGCCATCCGTCTTACAACACGTCAATGTATGGCAGTCATATGGGTTACCTGGAAAACCCTGTACCTGTGAATGATGCCTTCCCAACTTACAATGCTCACCGTGACTTATTGGGTGGCGACAGAACAAAAGACCACCGCTCTATCGAGCTTAAAAAGCCTTGGCAGTTATATGACAGAGAAACCATTGCAGGCATGAAAGGACAGCCACTGCTCGACGTAGAGGGTAGCTCAACAGGTGAGGTCACTCCTTACGGAAATGG
>TARA_R110000822_G_scaffold310111_1_pt1 | contig 36619 bp, 28 predicted proteins | sample TARA_R110000822 | Tara Oceans TARA_R110000822 (sample SAMEA4397666) | marine metagenome | biome: Polar Biome; feature: [SRF] surface water layer (ENVO:00010504); material: water (ENVO:00002006), including particulate matter (ENVO:01000060) such as... | depth 5 m | reverse complement strand
CGCTGAGTTGTTTGCTCTACCTCTTTGAGGGTTCAATTCCCACCAGTTACCGACTTTACAAGATATCATCTGTTCGTCGTCAGCAGAAAATAAACTAATAAGTGCTGCTCTTCTAATACCACCAGCTAGAACAGCGTCTGCAATATAACATATAATGTCATGAACTTCTAATGTTGTTAGTTGTTCCCCATTTTCTTTTTCATCTAATATTCCTTTTATCTTTACCAAACATTCTTTTAACGGTTGTGGTCCTGGAGCTTTTCCCCCTGAAGTCACAAGTCTTGCCCCCTTAGCTCTAATATCAGAAAAATCAAATTCTATACTTGACCCACCACCATTCATATAAGATTTCATTAAAACTTTTATAGAATCTGCCCAACCTTCGATTGAGTCTCCAATTAAAAATCTCTTTTTCCTTTTTTGGTATGGTGTTTGAATTACTGGTAACTTTTCTACGTGGTGTTTCTGAACAGAGTATCCGACACCCGTACCACCTAGTAATAAGAACATTGTTTCACTAAAGGAATCAACAGCTTCGATTGGTAGGTATGCACAGTTATAAATTCTGTTTGGTGATATTTCAATTGGTTTTCCTCCAAACTGCATAGACCTCATAGATGGTAACACCTTTTTATCGTATACAAATTCATATTTTTCGTTTATCTCATCCTTTAATTCTGGGTATTTTTTAATATGCATGTTTTTATTACGTGTAACCAATTCTTCCCAAGTCTCTCTTCGATTAACTTCAGGTAAGTATTTTGCATACTTCATGTAGACAGTAATATCCGAAAGGATTCTATTTGATACTTCCATATTTTTTATTTTATTAATTATTTTTATTTAGTACTTGTTCTCTTCTTTGTAAGGCTTGTGTAACCCTATCTCTATTCCTGTTGGTTTTTTCTTGTTCGAACCCTAAGAATGTTTGTGTAGATTCGGTATCTATTTCTAGTGTTCCGTTGTCAAACTTACAGTTTTCGAATATCACACCATCTCTACCTAACCTAGATTTTACTATGGCTATTGTAGCTAACCCTAACTCTTTTTGTTGTAGTGTCTTAGCTACCGATATAATTACGTGACCAACTTGAGCTTTTTTAATTGACCCACCCATCATATCTGTAGTTACAACTTCAGAACTTATAGACGTCCTATTACCTTGTGTTGCTGTCCACCCAGCTAAGTCAAGTTCGTGACACATACCTTCAAACTTTCTCATAACAGAACCCTCACCTTTCCATTCATCATTAAAAGCTCTGTCTGGTAAGATACAGTCAATATAATCGATTAAAATCATATCTAATTTAACACCATCCGCTTCAATTTTTCTTACTTGGTTTTTAATCTGTAACATGGTCATTTCGTCTGATGGTAATTTTTTAAGTATTAATTTGCCTCCAGTTTTTTTCATTTCATCTGCTTTATCTAAAACAGTTTCTTTATGGTTACTTAACTCATCATTAACTATCCCCGTCCAACACGTAAAATGTTTTCTTTGTATTATTTTTGGGTTGTCTTCAAAAAATATTTGTAGTACGTTATATCCCATATTAAAAGCTGTGTTAGCAAATCTTGTTAACATTGTTGTTTTCCCAACACCGGTTGGGGCAAGTACAACACCAATCTCTCCTTTTGCTAAACCACCGTTTAATATGTTATCTAAACCATCAATACCTGTAGGTAGTGGGTGTCTATAGTCTTCCTCCAACAATTTTTCCATTTGTGTGAACACCTCAAAATCCTCATTATTAACTTCACCAGCCTGAATTGCTTCCCGAATATACTCCTCACACATATCATAACTTTCAAAGTCACCTTTTTCCATTATTGACTCTACCTTACGTATGGCTTTTTTAAGTTCTTGTTGTTTACAAAACTTTATAGCTTTTTCTTTAATGAATAGGTGGTCCTCAAATGACGCGTCCTTAACTTCTTTTAACATATCAAAAACATACTTTTTTGCCATTTCTGAACTAATTTCAATACGTGTCAATTGGTCTAAAGCGTCAAATGTCGGTGCGATTTGGTAATTTTGGTAATATTCTTTAACCAACTGCATTATTAACTTGAAGTATTGGTTATCAAAGTATTTTGGTATTACTACGTCTATGATGGACGTAAAAAAGCTTTTGTCTGTTATTATTAGATTTATAAGTTTTAGCTGAAAGCTATGTCCTAGATACCCAAAATTTTTATTATCATTCATTGTTTAATTTCCTTTAAAATAAATACTGAGTTACCAAACATTAAGTGAGTAATCTTGGTAGTTACATGTAACTTTTTCCGAAGATAGTACTTGTGTTAATTCTTTAAGAATTTTATTTAGTTGTGGCCTGATGTCAACACTAAATCTAACCTTAGGTGGGTATATATCAGCTCGAATAATTCTAACGTAAACTTCTTTTGTCCCAACCTTTATCGTCATTGAAAAGTGTTCTGCCTTTTCCTCTACCCCTTTATTTTTTGTGTTGTCCACATAGTTTGAGTCCAACAAATTACTGGTTCTATATTTTAAGTCTGCTATTAAGTCATAAGTTATCCACGATATTGTTTCGTGTAACTCTAATGAGTTAGCCGCTTTACTGTTGAAGTTTCTTACTGTGAAGTATCTTTGACATACAATGTTGTCGTTTAGTTTCAGTAGGAACTCGCATTTTTGTATGTTGTCTCTATTTTTTTCCATATTAATTTATTTTTTGTTTTTTTTATAAAAATCTTTTTCTATTCTAGTTAGTCTTAAAAATGGCCTTACAAAGTCTACCCAAGAATCATCCTTCTTAGGTAAAATATTAAGTAAACCATCTGACATCATCAAGTCTAAAGCATTTTTCCAGTGTCTACCTTCTGGGTCTATAACTTCTTTTGATAATTCGTTTATTCCGTTTACGGCTTCTTTGGTTAAAAATTGCTCCCCGATGCCTATAATATTATAGTTAATATCTAGTATGTGTTGTGTTTCTTGTTCTTTATCTGTGTTTTTTGGTTGTTTTTGTGATATACCTTCTATTATATTCTTCTCTTTTTGGGTTGGTTTGTCCTTCGAATTAATAGTGTCTATAACTTCCTTTAATGTTACTTTTTCTTCTAGTATTTCTGGTTTTATTTTTATTAACGATTTTATACCAACCATTTTTATACCATATATATTATCAGAAGAGTCACCACAAATAGTTTTAACTAACCGTACATTTTTATGTGGTATGTTAATTCCGTTTAGTGGTACCTTATTACCCGATTTAAACAACTGATTTAAGGATATTACATGTAATGATACTTTAGGGTTTATTAACTGTAATAAGTCCCTATCTGAGGTTAAAATAATAATTTCCTCATCTTTAGATTTTTCACAATAGTAACCTATACAGTCGTCAGCTTCACACAAATCAAATGTTGCGTGTCTAATATAAAATTCCTCTAGATATTCCTGTGTACGTAATTTTTGTTTACTGTAAGAATTTAAGTCTTCTTCTGATTTATTTTTTAATCTTCTATTTAACTTATACTCCGGGTATAACTTAATACGTGGGTGGTAATTTTCTTTGCCGTCCCAAAACACAACAACCTTTGTTATGAGATAACTATCAATATGTTTCCTTAATGAATTTAAAAAATGATACAAACCACCTATGTGGTCTGTACCATTATACATATTTTTTATTCCATGAAAACCTGTACTTAATAAGGAATTTCCGTCAACTAATAATGTTCTTGTCAATGTACATTTTTATATGGTTAAACAATTTTTTTTACTTTACGTCTACTTTTACACCATCAGTCATAATCGGTGGAGAGACTAGTACTTCCACTAACTCAATTTCAAAACTTAACTCTTCACCAGCAAGTGGGTGGTTCATGTCTAAATTTACACTTTCTTCACCTATTTTAATTATTTTTGCCTGCATTGGTTGTCCGTCAGGTCCTTGTCCTTGTACAAGAGCGTCTAATTCAAATACCATGTTAGGTGGGAAATCTGTTTTTTTAACATCCATCTTTGCTTCTGGGAGATACTTACCGTAAGCTTCTTCTTCATTTAAAGTTACTTTGGCTGTTTCACCAATACCTAACCCAACTACAGCGTCATTAAACCCTTTTAATAATCTACCGTCACCAATTTTAAAATCTAAACCTTTCCCTTCATTTCTAACTCTAGAGTTATCAAATTCTGTACCATCAGATAGACGGCCAATATACTGTACTTTTACGTTATCACCTACTTTTACTTTATCCATTTTTTTATTTTTATTTTAATTTTTATTAATTTTCTACTATTACGACGGTAACACTCTAATTTGTTTTAATGTAACCTCTAAACTTAAATTTTTTCCAGCTAAAACGTTGTTACAATCAATAGTTGCGGTATCACCAGTTACACCTATTACTTTAGATGGTGGGGTTACGTTTGGTAACCATGACCCTACTGGGTAATCACTAGTATCACCACTACCTATTAAATGTTTAAAAAATGGGACGTGTTTACGTAAATTTGTATCGTATACTCCCCAAGCATTTTCTGGTGTGAGTGTTATTGTTTTGGTTTCGTCAATATTCATACCGATAATACCAGCCTCAAAACCAGGTAACATATTGCTTCCACCTATTTGTAAACTGTACGTTGCTCCGGTAGATACCACCTTATTATCTGTTGTGTTTGTTAAAGTATAATCTATTATTATACTATCTTTATCTATTACCGCCATTTTATTTTTCTTTTTCTTCTTTTATTTCGAACCCCCCATTTGCCCCTAATTGTTCTGACCAATAACTGGAGTATTCACTTTTATAAATATCTATTGATTTCTTTTCCTCACTTGATTCTTTACCAGCTATGAACCCGTGTGGGGTTATTAAAATTTTACCATCCTCATAACCCAATCCATTTACGTGATTTTTCATGATTGTTATTTTAGTTCTAGTTGCAAATTTTACTTTTCTTTTTTCTTTCACAGCAGAAATATTTGTTGTTCCAGCATTTTTTTGGTTACCGAATCTAAATACTAATGTGGAGTTTAACCATAAAGACTCCCCACCCTTAGCTTTAATTTTTGGTTGTCCGAATGGGTTGTCTGGTAACTCTACCCATGGTTGGTTGACGACTACTAGTGTATTTGTGTGTTTTGAGTCTTGTCTTCTTGACTTACCTATTCTTTGGTTTAGTCCCATCCCTATCTTATCAGCTAGTGTGGATGCATTATGCATTTTACCACCTTTCCCATCAAAAGTCATTTTACAAGGTACTGAACCTACAGAATCCCATATAAATAATAAATCGTACTCAATTTCACCTTTCTCTTGAGCGTCTAATAATTCATTTATATAATCAGTAATTTGTTCTATGTATTGGAAGTCATTGTTGAATAGGAAAAACCCGTCCCAGTCTACTTCACCTGTAGTTGTGTCGACAACCTCCTCACAATCAAGTCCCAATAATTTAGCGTGTTCAAACCCCCACTTTTGTTCGGTAATAATTAATACCGGCAATATACCTTTCTTCTGAGCATCAACAGCTGTTTTAATTAAAGCTGTAGTTTTACCAGTGTCTGAGTGACCTAGAAACATTTGTAAATGTCCCATAGCTGGACCAGGTAGACCTGTAGCATCAAGGAAAGCTTTTCCTAAATCAAAAAATCTTTCTGGTTTAAAATTAGCTTTCTTTGAGAACTTGTTCTTTAGTTCTGAAAATGTTCGTTTCTTTAGTGCCATTTATATATATATTATTAGAATGGTAGGTCTTGGTCCGCAGGGTCATTTGCTTGTGGGTCTGTAGTTGTACCTATTGTTGTTGTGTTACTAGTTTTTGTTACCGCGTTTGGGTCGTCATAAACATATTTTTTAAGTTCTGAATCCCATACTGGGTCTAACCCTTTAGCTATAGCTTCAAGATATTCTATTGGTTTTTGGGAATATACATCTCTCCAAGTTCTTTCATCTTCTGACCATTCTTTTGATTTAGTATCATCACTAGATAATACTGATGGGTCTTCGTACATAACAGTTGATACTGTTGTATACTCACCTCTACCTCCTGGTAATGGGACTGATTGTAACATTAGGGTTAAATCTCTACCTTCATTAATATCTGTTACATCACCTTTCTTTTGCCAGATAGGAATAATTTTATCAATAGGTCCGTCTCCTCTCCAATTATGTTTAAATCTCCAGAATTTAACTCCATCCTCTTCATTGTCTCTATCAATAACTTTTACAATGTAAAATTTTTGTGAACGGTAAGAACGTGCTAGTTCTTTTGATTGTGCGTCACCCGCAAGTCTTAAAGCTTCTTCAACTTCATTTAGGGGACTTCTTTCTCCAGATGGTTTTCCGGTTTCATCTTTTCCTGGGTCGTAAAGTTTCTGCCATCTTCCTTGTACTTGTGTGTTGTGGAAATATACTTCTTTAAATGGTGATGTACCATCTGCCGTTGGGATGATTCTTATTGTTTTTTCACCTGATTTTGTTCCTTTTGGTAACATGATTGAAAGATATTGTTTCATTCTTTCTTCTGATGTCATTTGTGGTTTTGATGAACCAGTTGGTTGTTTGTTTTTTTCGTATTGGGCTAATACAGCGTCTAGACTACTCATAAATTTTTCTTTTTTAAAATTAATTATTCTCTTTCTTTGTTAAGTATAACAACATAATAATTAATAGTCAAACAAATTTAAAGGTATGTTTTACTGTTCTTCGTCGTTGGTGATTCCGAAACTTCTTTGGATGTCGTCATCGTTGTAGGTCTCCGCTTCTTCTGGTGTTAGAATATATTGTTTTTTACCTGTTTTATTAAAAACTTCTTCTTTATCATTAAAAAAGTCACTTAAGTTACCAGTATATGGTCCACTATCATATTTTCTTAATCCTAATTTTTCTTCTTCAGTTTTAGGTCTATACTCATCTATCTTAGTCTCTAAACTATCTATTTTACTAACCATATCATCCATAGAAGATAAGTGTGTTTCTAAGTCAGATAGTTTAGTGATTAAATCAGTTAAAGATTCTGAATTCTTACTTAGTATGTCTTTTTGGTCTGATAATTCATCACTAACTTCGTCTTGTTTTGTTACTAAGTCGGTAACGTCTAGTTCTGTTGAGTCTTCTGTTTCCATTCCATCCTCAACCCCCATCTCATCCTCAACCCCTATCTCATCCTCAATACCCATATCGTCTTCAACAGCCATATCGTCTTCAACAGCCATATCGTCTTCAACACCTTCTATTTCTTCAGATTCTGCATCTGGGTCTAATTCAATCTCTTCTTGTTCACCCACTTCTTGGCGTTTTTCGAACTTTTTTAGAAGGTCTGACCCTCCTTGTGGTGTATCAAACCCTGAGCCACCACCTAAACCAACCATTTGTTCGTTAAGGTTCTCAGAATTACGACCAATTTCTTTAAATCTATGTAATTCTTTTATTAACTCCTTCTCTATATTAATCATTTAATAATTGTTTTATTTTTCCTGATGGTGATTCCACTTGGACTTTTCTATTTATTCTAATGCTGTTTTCGACTCTTTCTATCAATCCGTCTCTAGAACGAATTGTATAACATATTCCGGTATCTAAATCACAAACTTCTTTTCCACCTTCATTTTGGCCGTGTTCCACTATATTATCTGTCTTTTTACAAATAAAATTTCCTAATTTTTCTTTTAAAGATTCTGTAATCATAATTTAAATGTTTTTTTAATGTTATTCCTAACTATAAATATTGTTAAATTCATTAATAGTCAATATTTTAAGTCTTTAAAGATGGTAAGAAGTTTTTAGGGTTTAAAATATGCCATACAGCCTTACCGTTTTTCATAACTTTTCTCCTTATTTCTAAATGTAAATGTGGGCTTTTAGATGGTCCACTATTTCCTAAAACAGCTATAGATTTTCCAGCCAAGTAACCCAGGTCGTCCATTCCAAAACTATCATTCAACCCTATTCTAATGTCTTTCCTTAAGAATCCGTATATAACTTTATATTCTATTGTTTGGTCATCTATCGCTCCTGGATTAACAGGCATTGTAGTTTCTATATAGTTACCGTACCTACCACACACTTCTTTTTCATCTTGTGGGTCACAGGAATCAACAATTTTTGTAACTATCCCTTTCATTATTGGGTATATTGGTATACCTAAGACTTCTGCGGCTTCATCTTCATATTCTGGTTTTATTTGGAAATCTACTCCAAGATGTATTTTGGTTGGGTGGTCTTCTGGCACATTAACAAATGTTGGGTCTACTGGGTCATAGAACCCAACTCTTAAACTGTCATCAGCTAAATCAGTTTCTGTGGTTCCAGAATCATAATAATTAGTTTCATTAACTGTTAATTTCAACTGTTTTTTTGTTGCGTTAATGTCATCTAAATAAGCATCTTCTCTTTGTTGTTCTAACCTACTTTCAGCTTCTTGGAATAGTTTTTCGTTAACCCTTAGTACTAAGTCGTTTATGTCTGGTAATTTTGCTATAGGTACTCTCACCCCCTCAAACGATGTCTCTATTGTGTTTGGTGTTATATTATGATTAACACTTGTAATTAAATATGGCCCGTTAAACATTGGTAGGTATCTTATCTGAAAATATTGTGTTGGTTGTATGGTTACATTTCCCACACATGTTATAGAAGCTGTGTAGGACCTACTGGCGTACACATTATATAATGATGATGATGCCATAGAGGTTGCGTTACCACCACCAGAATCTGCCAATTCTTGTAATATTTTATAACTCTCTGAAGTATTTTGGTATTGTGACTGGTCTAATGTTATGGATTCAAACACATTTTGATTAGGTATACCAAAATCAACCGTGAACCCCATAACTTTACCTGATTTATTTTTACCAATATCTTCTGGACAACTACACCCTAATAATGGGTTTGGTGTGGTTTTATTTAGTGGGTATGTATCATTAGCAAATCCATTGTTCTGTGTTTTCACGTCTAACTGGTCTGATTTTTTACCAATATACTGACATAAAAAAGCTGGACCAGATTCTAGATAATCTACGGTATTAAATGTACCAAACATACTATTTCCTTGTACCTGTGCATTATCACCTCCTACCTGGTAGAAGTTTATATATGATGGTAGAGCTATAAAATTAAATCCGTTATTTGCTAATATTGTATTTATAAATGAATCCACACTTTGTGTTAGTGTTTTATCGTTTCCTTGAGCGAATGGGGAGTCTAATTTTAATATATCCCATATGTTTATGTATGCGTCGTCACCAATATCTCTATTCGCTCTGTCGAAAAATAAAAATTTTTCAAATAATGTTTCTTCCGTCAAACTAATTCCAGCTATCCACCTATCGTTAATATATTTAAATTGGTTGTATAGTTCTAATTTTAAGTCATCTCCCTCAACACTAGTTCTATTATCTATAAAGTCGTCTTCTTTTTTTGATTTTTTAACCTTTTGTCCTTCGGTTATGGAAACATTTAATTTTTTTAATAAATTATTTACATATTGGTCTTCGTTAAATTTAATTTTGATGTCAAAACTATTTAGGAAGTGAATTATGAAGTCATGTGCACTATACCCTGGTGATGGTGGTGTTGGATTACTAGCGTACAATCTTATTATTGGAGCAAAAGCTATTATGTTTTCAGAATTAAACTCAATACCCGCTCCCTTATATCCACCTATGGTCGCTGATTTAAAGAAACTGTATAGTTTATTTGTATCGTCTGTTGGTACCAGGTTATTAAACTCTGTCCCAAATTGTGCGTGGTAAAACTCCCCAACATATATCCTCATATCTTGGTATTCTATTGGGTTTCCACCGAAAGAGTTTCCTGGTGCTGGTATGGTTGTTGTACTTGCACTATATTTTCCAAAATCATATTCTTTACTATCAGTTGCGATAGCTCTTAATCTTTGCATTAATGTCGCGTCGTCAGTTACCAAATCTAAATTTGTTGTGGACCTGTGAGAATACATAATTTTACTGTAGATAAATTTATGTAATACACTAAAAGTTTTTTTAAGTTGTGCTGAAGATAAGTTACTAGGACTATTGGACCCCATCTCAATTTCAAATGGTGTCAACCACGATTCTTCAACAACCATAATATCTTTCATAATCTTTTTAAACGTGTCAGTAGACCCTATAGGTGTTTCTGTACCACCTGTTGGGTTTGAGAAGGTTAGGAATAACCCTTCAAAAAAATCTAGTTGTTCTGCATTGAATACTCCCCTTAATTCTTGAATGTTCGAGTAGTCGTTATCTTCACTGAATCTCCAAGAATCTTGTGTACTAGCTGATGGGTTAATTTTCTTAATGTACGAATTAGGTTTTGGTCGGTATGACGCTTTATTTTCTAGGTATCCGTAATTAGGTAATCCCCAGATTAATCTACTAGCCCCATTATGTATAGCGTTGTTATTAAATAATGTTGTTGTGTCTGGTTGGGAACCAACGTCTGTATTTGGAAGGGCCCCTGATGATGGGTAAAGTATATAATACCTACTTGGTTTTTCTTGGTTTACAAACTTAGCTCCTAGATTTTCGTCAGTTACAGTTAGTGAATCTAACCACACGTCATAAAATTGTACTATTGTTGTTCCTGATGGTTCTGGTGCTGTATCTTTGTGTTTAATTACTGTTATCTCTGAGTTAACTTTCACACTTAATGGTGCTGTACCCGCTCCAGTGTCTATTGTATTGGTTAGATTTGTTGGTGACGTTATTATTTGGGCACCTGTTGTTATATAGTGTATAGCTTGTATAATCGTAGGATAAACACCAACGTTCATTATATTTTCTGGTACTGGTGTTGCCGCGATTGGATTGGCTGGTACTTCGGCTATAAAATCTCTAGTTGTAATATCATCATCATAGGTATACACTCTTGTTATTAATTGACCTACTGGGTCATAAACATTTTCTGGGCCAGTACTTCCGGAACCACCTATATTACCCCAAACACTTAACATTGGGTCTGATAAAGCACCTAACCTTACCGTTTCTTTATATCTCCACCATATAGACCCAACTCTCATTAATAACGAAACTGGTACGTCATGTAATGCTGGTACCTGATTAAATAACTCCGACATATATGAACCAAAACTATCATCAGGACCATTAGCAACACCTTCCCCACCTATAACTTTTTCTCTAAATGTTGGTAGTGGTAATGAATTTAAAAATAGGTACGCTGCCTCTTTATAGGATTCCTTAACGCCGGACAGTTCGTTTGTCACACCTTTTAATAATGAATTTATAAAATATGGTGTATTCATCATTGAGGTTACTCTTTCCTTACCTTCACTGATAATAAGTGGGTCTGTTGATATTCCTGTGCCCGTTGTTCCTGAAGCAGATTTTAAAATACCTTCTGTTATTAGTAATGGGTGTTGTCCGTTAACCATTTTCTTGTAGTAACTATCTACTAGATTTTTGTCTGCTATTTCAAACATTTTACTATACCTATCCCTTAAAACCATCTCTTCCATAGAATCTAATGTGGTAGCATCAAAAGAATACATAACATTATTATAGTAGTATGTGTTGGCTGTATCTCTTAGTACGTCTGTTTCGGGAAGATTATATTCTAAATTTTTATGTATACTATAAAAGTCAGTACTACTAGCTGTATAAGCTCCAGCGAAATTTAGACGTGCCCAATTGCCACTGTAACGTGTTGGAGCTAAGTCAAATAGTCCGTCCGCTGCCTTATCTTTCTTTAAAAATTCTTCACTTTTTGAAAAACTCTCGGTCGATACTTGGTATGGTTGCCCCACATAACTAAAGTCGTAAGTTTTTCGAACATATATGGGTAGTACAACGTCTTCTATAGAATACATTAGATATGTTGAAGGGTCTGAGTTTACTAATATATCTTTAAGTTGGTCAACATTATTAATTTTACTAAATAACTCTTTAAGGTTAGAAAAATCCTTTATTACTTTATATAGGTTATTAGCGTCATATTCTGATATTTCATTAATAGAATCACCCATACCCTGGGCATAAAGTGTGCCCATAGCGGCTGTAGTATATCTAGTCGTCAAACTACCATACCTCACACCTTCTTGAGCTCTATTAAGTATTTCAAATAATAATTCACTGTAGTTAGTATATTCACTATAAGGTTTTTGTATTGGTAACCAATCTCTAACACTTATAGGTGTATAGTCTCTAAATCCTGACGAACTTACAGCGTTAAATTTAAAATCCGCAGATTTATAAACACTTGACTTGGTGTATTCTTCTACGAAATCCACTTCTGGCCATATTTCTTTATTATTCCCTTCTGTGGTATCTATAGCATCTTCAGCTCCAAGATATGTTATCACGGAAGTTGTACAACACTCTTTTTCCTGTTTTGTTACAGAATATTGTGGCCAAGGAAAAACAACCCCAGTTTTTTTTGTGTCGTTCGATTCTTTAGACACACTCAATCTTTTCTCATTTTTACTACTTTTCATAGCTTTTATATGGACATCATCAAGTAACCGTAGGAATGTATCAGCCCCACTCATTATTACAGCAAAAACATTACGTATTGTAGGTTTAAATCCAATTTCTTTTTCTAGTCTAGTATTTAAAACCTCAGTTATTTCTGTTGTCATTTTTTTTGCTTGAGACTCTGGGCCACCATTAAAAATCTTGAATTGTTTTTTCCATAACATCATAATACTACCACCATAAGCATCGATTACAAAGTAACTACCCTGTGTTGCAACCAATTTAGATGTGTCTTTTACTTCGGGACCATGTGGGCCGTTAACCATACCTTGATTAAGTGCTACCCCTTTTAATATGTCGGTTGGGTCTGGGAATTGGGAATTTACTTTATATAATCCACCCGCACCAAATGTTGGGTTTTTATCTAATAAGTCCTTATATTTTACTATTATTGAGTCTAGTGCTTCAGATGCTTTCTGATGGATGGTAGTTCTGTTTATATGGTACTTTGGTTGGGATGCATCGGTAGGCATATTTTTTAGTGGGTAAGCACTTACGGTCTTGGTTTGACCACTGGCAATTGTTTCTGACGGGACAAGAATGCTTAGGTTTTTAACATTTGCCACATCTAAGTATGTATTCTTCCAACTAGTTTTGGATTTCCACAATTCTTTTTTAAAATTCTCAAGTTCTTCACTGTATTGTAATTTATCTGTTGTAGCGGCTAGATTAGCTTCACCAAATAACCTACCTAAGTCATTTTCTAATTTATTTAAAATGTCCAATAAACTAACTACCGTCATGTCTTTAGGAAAATTCTCGTCTATTAACCCTTTCTTTACATATAAACTGTAAACTTCAGATAAAATATCCATACCTTTAGTCGCTGTTACTCTTGACCCGTCAGGACTAGTTTGTGATGGGTACATATATGGGGCTGTGATAGCGTGGTGCATATTAATATCCCTCAATAAAGCTATGTGGTTCCCAATAAAATCACAAGTAACTAAATAATCACCACTTGCTGGGTCAAATCTAGAGACAAACTTGGTTAGTGTTAGTTGGTATCTTACGGCTTTACCGTAGTACCCTTTAACAACTAGGAAAAAAGTTGGGTATGGTAGGTGGAAAAAAGCGGTGTATGGGGTATTTGTTCTAGCTTGTTCAAAAAGTGTTTTCCCCCTAACATCCGTGAAATTAATTTGTACTGAAGGTATATAACTAGAATCTACCTTTATTGATATTGATGTTATCCCAAAACCTTGTATATCTTTTGGGTTTGTTGTTCCAATAACTTCGTCGTCTTCATTTCTAAGTTTCTTATTTATTTCTGGATTAGTGAACCCATCTGCCCAATCACTATTTAGTTTGTTACCACCTTTTGGTTTTAAGAAATTTAAGTCACCATCGAATATATCAATAACAACTTTATCACTATCTCCAATACCAGATATTATCTTACTTCGTGGGAATATTTTTGCTGTTAAATTTACATACATTATTAGTTCTTCGTGAGCAACTAATCTATCTTTAACTTTACCACCGATAACAACCTTATTTGGGTCGACTACAACTAAATTATTACCTACTGGGTCTGTGTATATATTTCCGGTAGTTATTTTATCTGCCATAATAGAGGAAGTGTTGGTCTATTTTTGATTTATATTCCTCTAGTGATGCTATTAGTGGGAATGGTACACGTATCATGGTACCGTCCGGTATACTCCATTCCTGACCACCGTAAGATGGGTTTGCTAACATAATTAACCATCCATAATATGGTACATCATAAAATTGTTGTGATATTTTATCCAACCTACTCCTACCTACTTTATATAACACTTCTTTATCACTAGTGTTAACTTCTAACACTATAGATGGAACGATAACAAAGTCACCATTCTCAATAAATTCACTATATCTATTATAATATCCCATAATTAACTAATATACAATTGTTCTATTTTTTTAAAATTAAAATTATTATTATTAGACCCCACATTACGACTAACTAAATTCCCCCTAACTAACTCTTGAGCCACGACATTTGTTGATATGGTGTATCCAACATTAAAGTCTTTATAATATGGGTTTAAGCTGCCTTCCAAAACGGAATAACCATTACTAAGTGCGTTGGTTATTTTATTTTCCATGTTGGATACGTCGTACCCAACCCAAGATATTACAATATCGTCTACCAATCTTTTAAAGTCCAAATATACTTCATATCTAATACCATTTATACCTTCCGGGTCTATTTTTAATAGTTTGTCATACATATAACCGTCTCTATATTTTAATAAGGTACGTAATTGATTCTTATAATTACCCTTAAAGTTAAATGTAATAACGTTATTTGTACACATCTTATTTGAGAAGAATAGATATTCACTACCACCGGTATAGATTCTATTAAATGTGGGGGAAACACTTTTAGTTATATAATCATTTAAAAGACCTATACTATTGTTATATTCTGTTCTTAGTGTTGCTACTTCAGTGGCTGCTGTTAGTTGGTAGGCTGTGACCATACCCCCTCTAGGTGTTAAGAATTTCCCATCATAACTATTATTTGTTATAAAATTTAATTTATCCGCTGAGTCTGTTAAGGTTTTTTGTTGTACCCTAAAACTATTAACCGTAGACATTACCACGTTAGTTTTGTTAGTCATTTGTTCTTCTAAAATTTCTAACAATATATTTTTTACGTATAACTTTTCATCACCTAAAGCTGTTGTTGTGTTCAGTTTGGTTTGGATTAGTGTAGTTTCTGTTAATATCTTATTCTTTAGTTCTGTATAGTCTTTTGTTAGTCTACCAAAAATATCGTTGGGTATCCCTAGTAACGAACTACTACCTAAACCTAAGGTACCTTCTTGGAATCTTCTGTCATACATAAATTCCTCCACCATTCCTAGATTATATTGTAGGAATAACAACTCTATTCTATTTTTAATATCTAGTGAATAGGATTTACTCCCGTCCACAAACGAATTTAATAAATTTTTATATTTTATCTTTGCCATATTATTCTGTAAATTCTCCTATAGGATTACCATCCATATCCATCGCTCCTGCGGTTATTAATGTTACATTTTCAGCTATAAATTCTTCCGCGGCTGTTCCTGTAAGTTTTTTAGCTTCTTCATTCGTTGTAGCTGTTGGTTCGTATAATTCTGTATTAGCAAAATAATTATTACTTAAAGCGTTCTGAAGTTCTGATACTGGAGCTTCCAGTCCTTGGCCACCTATATATTTAAAGTTCATACTTACCGTAGCTATCATAGGTTGTACACCAATCCCCTCTGGGTTTAAATCAAACACTAGTGGGTCGTAACTAAAACTTACAGAATCTACAACTATTTTTGTATGGTAAAAATCACCAATCCTTAACACACATATAGGTGGTGTACCAAAAGCTGTATTTTCAGCGTCTACATCTTTTAGACCGTCCTCTGTTTTGGTTTGTATTGTATTACCGGGTCTAGTACATTGTAATAGAAATGTCAATCTACTATTAAGTCCTTCTGGTGTTGTTGAGTGAAATGATGGGTGAAAATACTTTAACTTACTCTTAAGTGAGTTATATACGAATTCATCATTCTCTTCCAAATATTTAAAGTAATTTTGTTCACCCAGTAGTTTAGCTAAAATTTTATCAGCTTTAAGACTCCATTCCGCTGGTTTGTCCGTTGTGTTTGCATTTATAGCAGCAGTATCCGGGTTGGGGTTGTCTGGGTCAGAACTCACATCAGCTTGTGGTACTGATTCTGATTCAATATCCTCATCAGCTTGTGGTATGGACCCCTCCGCATCCTCAGCAGCTTTTTTTGCGTCAGCCCATTCCCATATTTGTGCTTCAGTACAAGATTTTAATGAGTTTCCATAAAAATAATTTGTACAGGAGTTTAGGTCCCCGACTTTAGGTGTTGGAGTTATCGATTCATTTGTCGGTTGTACTGGACCTGTACTTCCCTGAGCGTCAGCTATATCAACCCCAACCAAATTTGCTAAATCATTAATATCATCCAAAGAAAAATTACCAAATCTTTCAGCTAATTCCCATATATCATATTTCTTACACCCAGCAAAAAATGAATCTAATATTCTGTCAGCTACAAAGTCTGGTTTATTTTTTAATTCTTTTTGAGCTATAACATTTAATATCGATGGGTGGTCAACTACAATCTTAAACCCTAAGGTACCAATCCTTTCTGTGTAGTTGTAAGTGTATATTGGTTCTGGTCTTCCTAAGAAATTAATAGAGTTCCATTGTGCTGAATTAGTATCACCAATACTTAATTCATATGGTGGAAACCACATAATTCTACCACCATTAGGGCCTTTCTCTGCAGCTGGTAATGAAGTTTGTTTATCACTACCTCTCCAAGCTAAATTTTCAATAGAGAACATATACTTTTTAACACCGTCTTTGGTTACATTACCATTCTTACCATTAACTTGCATTATTGGTGCTATACTTAAATTCAATAAATCGTCTAATACTGAGTCCTCACTACCCCTCAATAACCCCCCACTTTTTTGTAAATTTTTAAATTTGTAATATGGATTGTCTTTTGTCCAGGTTCTACAATATTCGTTTCCTGAAGCTAACCCCATTTCGTACCATTCTGGGTCTTCATTTTCAACTAATCTAGCTCCCGAACCTTTTGGGATATCTTTGTACCCATCATTAAATATTTTAGATGTTTGGTCTATAGCGTTACCTACATGTTTTCTTCTAGCTCCACCCATCATAGGTGCTGAATCTATTAATTGTTGTGTTTGGTCCAGTATACCACCTTTTCTTTTTGGTTTTTGGTTGGACCTAGTTTGTAACATGTTTGTTGGTGACTCTAGTGAGGCAAATGACGTTTTACCGTACCACGTCCAACCACCCGCTAAACTACCACCACCCACATACGTCGCACCTTGTAACCCAAAAAAGTAATGACCCCATAAAGCTGTCCCGTCTACCGTTTCTAATTCTTTAGCTAATGACGACGGTCCATACACAAGTGCTCCTGTTGTTCTACCGAACTCATCTCTAGGTACAGCGTCCATAGGACTTTGTATTTTTCCTGGTTCAGATTCTTTAGAGCCCACGTAATAAAATGATTCAACTTTATTAACACCTTTTTGTGTTCTGGCTCTAGAATAATCTGGTCTATATACGTTATATTTTAAAGAATCAAACAAACTAGATTGTTGGTCTTTACCCATATACTCTATAAACTTATCACTAGGTACTGGTATGGAGGCTGAATTAGACGGTATATCATTACCACCAGGAGTAAACATATTTACAATAGCATTAGCTGTAGCTTGAATATTCCCCAACTCACTAGTGTAACTAATTCTATTACCCATCAACCCGTTTATATCTGGTATAAAAGGTGGGTTTAGGTAATCACCTGGTATGTTGGAGTCCCCATAGTATAGGTTGGCTAGTCTGGAAAGGTAGTCTGTACCTTTTATGACGTCTTTTCCTGGTGAAGTACTTATATTGAATTTTGCACCACCTTTATCACTATTGTCGTATAATTCTTGTTTTTGGTTGTACCCGAGATTCCTTCTTAAGTACCCGGCAGACATTTCAATTAAATGACTGTCACTTAATATTTTACTATTTAAAGTACTTATAAGACCATTAGTTATGTTAACGGTTTCTAATATTTCCGATGGTGTATAGTTAGCGGATGTAAACGTTTTAGGTTGTAGTGAGTTTAGTGCTACATACTCAACCCTACTATCACCAAATAATTTATTAACATTAATTGTTTGTACATCCGAATAACCACCTTCAGGACCATACATATTATCTAAAAATAAACTTTCTTGTGTACCTTCACTTTGTTCTGAAACAGTTTTTTGGTTCTTTACGTTTGTAAAATTTATTGTTGTTTCTTTTTTCCCTGGTTCGTGTATGCCAAATGAAGGTGGTATAGGGTTTGACTCTGCGAGGTATGAACTTTGTAAATTTTTACCTAATAAAAATTTTCTTAAAATCTCTGTGCTACTAGTGCTTATAGAATAGTCCCCTAAACCATATGGATTTTGTATCCCTGTATTTGTTCCTACACTCATAATTATTATTTTATTATAAATAGACCTACACTACTTTATACTAATTTACCCGGTACCCAATTTAGTTTGTAATAACCTTTTTAATTGTTGTATGTTTCCGGTACTTAATTGTTTTATTAACCTATCCACATCAATATTAGCAGATTCATTATTACCTTCAAGTTTAATTGTCCCTTCTACTAGTAAAGGAACATCCGTACCTTTAGTTATGTTGGTATTACCTTCATTTACCACACTATTTAATGTTTCGTTTCTATTATTTATATCACCCATCCCTAACTCCTGGTCTAGTTTTGTCCCACCAATAATTAAATCGTCTTCGGCGTATTTGATTGCTGGTTTTCCTGGTCTTAAAACAAAGTCACTAGCACTTTCAACATCACCCAACCCTAACACCTTTAAAGCTGGTTTCATCACATTCTCGTACATATCACTACCCATTTCAGTTTTTAAGTCACCCATCATTTTTGCTATTGCTTTTGGGTCGCCCCCAGCTAATATATCTAATTGGGCATCGTCTAATAACTCCATTTTACCAGCCATTGTTTGTGAGAAAGATTTCATTAAGATTTTACGGTCATTACCACCAAAAGATTTAGCCATAACCCTCATAGCACCATCCATAGCGGCTAGATATTGGTTTGCTTTTTCTGCGGCAGTAAGTTGTTGTCCGTATATATCACTATCACTCATACCATCCTTTCTTAACTTTTCCATTTGTTCTTCGGTTAAATCAGCTACACTAACCATTTCTTCAATTCCAGGTATTTTAACTTGTGCTGTACCGTTTTCACCAATCGATGCCATCGACGCAATTAGTTCTTTATCGGTCTCACTCATATCCCCAACAAACTCTAACTCAGAAAATACAGCAGCTCTTCTAGCTGACTTTACAGCTAAATCAGCTAATTCTTGGTAGTCCATACCCATAGCTTTTGCTTGGTCTCTTAATTGTCTTCTTGACCCTGGTGATATTATAAATTTATTAGTCTCTGTGTCAAATGTTGCTGAAGCTGCAGCTGTATCAATTATAGCTTCTTGTAGACCTTCCAAATCATTAGTTGCCATATACATCAATTTAAATGGGTCTGATAAATCTCCTACAGCTCCACCAATAACTTGCATTTGGGCAGCAAAATCAATTGCCCCTTCTGGGTCTAAGAAATTCTCAGCCAAAGAAGTTACTTTACCCATTTCTAAACCTAAAGACTGTCCCCTAGCTACCATCCTTGATAACCCTTCAACCCCACGTTCAAATCCGTATGTGTTAATTAACTTAAGTTCACCAGCCATTGACCCTAGGAATGTTTCCATAACAACACCGAACTCTCTACCAGTTTGTATTATTTCTGACATTGCATTATCAGTTTCGTCTACACCACCAATAGCACCTTCTAAACTATAACCAACAGTATCAAAAGCGTCTGACATAGCAGCCATATCCAACCCTTGAAATGTTTTTTCTAATAGTGTAGCTCTATTAATTGTCTCTTGTGGTATAGTTAAGTTTCTACCTATAGTCATTCCTATCTTCTCGAATGTTTCATATAACTGGTCTGCTGATATGCCAAATTTTGCCATTTCAACCCCACCTGCATTCATATTGTCTATGGTATCAAATAATTGTTCGTTGGACATCCCTAGCTTTTGAGAGATTCCTAGTCTTAGGGTATCTTCTAGTGCTACCATATCTAGTATGGAACTCATATGGGTTTCCATCGCTGAAATACTAGGTATTCCGTCTTTCATGATGGACATCATTTTCTCTAATTCCTGAGGACCCATTCTGCCTTTTGGCGTCCTTACAGTTGACATTTCATCTAAGTACTTTAACGCTCCTGTAGCTGGTCCTGTACCCCTACCGGTACTAGACCTAGTAGATTGGTTGCCATAGACAGCGTTACCAGAACCATCAACACCCTTATAAATTCCCTTACCAGCAACCATATCACCAACATCTGGTGTAATAGCATATGATGGTATTGGATTGGTTATTCCGTTTTGTGTAGCTAAATTATATGATAGTGGATTACCCTTAGTTCCGTATTTTTCAATGGACTTAACTCTGGCTTGATAATTTGGCTCGTCTTTGTAGTTAAATACCCCGATTGGGACACCTAATTCTGGGTGAAACGCTATATAAGGTATGGCACCAGATAATAAGCGTTCAATAAATAACTGTTTTAACAATTTAATCATCTAAGTCTATTTAATTATAAATAGTTAAAAACTGTTTTTAGATTTGTTTTTTGCTTGTTCTATTGCCTGATTTTTTTTACTAAATTCTTCTATTAAAAAATTAATATAAAATCTTCTTTCAAAGGTTGGCATAACTAATATGTCAGAATATGGTATATGTAGGTGACGCATAAGGTAGTAAAACTCTTGTAACAGAGCATTCCTATATGCCGTAGAAAGGACGAAAAAACTCAACACCAAAAGCAATTCTCACTCCAACCTCAGTGTTAGATGGTGAATTTACAATAATATTAAGGTCTATTGCTGGGGTATTTTCTCTAATGACTTTTCTAATGTTTTGTGAGTCTCTAATTGGCATTGTTTGGATGAATTGAGCTATTGTCATTGCGTCTCTAACACCGTCTACCTCTTTAACAATTTTTTCTAGTTGTTTTGTCATATAAGGGTTAACAATGTTATTTTTATTTGCCTTGTCAATTTCTTTTAGTTCTTTATCATCAGTAGGGGTTATGAAGGATAATTTAACTTTCTTCTTAGAAATATCTAGAAAAAACTCAAATTCATTATTACCATCTATTTCAACACCAATGTCCTTTGTTTTTAATATAGACAAATCAAATGTATGACTAAATTCTTCTTTTGTCTTAGGGTCGGTTAATTTAATAGTATAATCAGTACCAAAAGCTGTATTACGTAAAAATATTAGAACCGCTTCTTTATCACATTCTGGCATATCTGTTAACAATATGTCCTTATCTAAGATTTTTCTAGTTAGTAATGTATCTACTAAGTCACCACTATCCTGTAGTGCTGGTGAAGCTAATAGATTTTCATCTGAAGCATTTAGGTATGTTACCTTAACACTAGTCTTTTTATTTTTATAGAAAATCCCTTGTGATGGTAATGTTACGATGTCGTATGGTAAAATAGTCTCTTGTTGTCCTTGCATAATAGTTTAAATTTAATAGCTGCTTTATAATTGTAAATACACAAACTTATATATTCTAAATACATAAATTTATATTTTATAAGTAATTTGTAGCATATAAGCTATAGTTTGGTTGTGTATAAAGTAAAGTGTGTTATTTATTAATTTTTACAAAGTATTTTTTGGTACGTTGTGGGGGTTACCTTTTATCGGTAAGGTAAGAACATGTAAAACATTGTTGTTGTGTCTTAGGACGTCTTAAATGACTATGTATTGGTGTTAAATAAGAAAAGTCCCTACAAAGGGACTTTAATTTAAAATTATATATTTTTTATTAGTAAACTAAGATACATCTGTCTGGTCTTAGGGTCGCGGCAATATTTACTAGTCCGTCATCACTATAAGCTAAATCGTTAAAATTAACGTCAGTTAAGAAACACCCTTGTAAAATCCACTTCTCCACCACAACACCTGTTGGGTCTAATAACTCTAAGTCTATATTCTTTTTATACCCAGCAGCGTACCCCATTCTACCAGTTACTGATTCTGCATGCATTCTAACCCACTCCATCAATGCTTGTGCAGCTGAAGGACCGATTGGGTCTCTAAAAGTTACATTAATAGTACCCCACACAAACCTACCAGCTACATAAGTTGATGTATTTAGGAAAGGAACCTCCACTGAATTTATTGTCACTTGTGGTCTTGAGGTGCTTTCTACGTACCATTCGTTAAGCCCTAGAGAGGAGTCAAACCTCATAATAAACCTATTCTTTCTCTTTGGTTCATACGGTACGGGCATTTTCATTAATAAGTCAGCCATATCTTTTTTAATTTTTTTTTAGTTTTTTATTATATAATATAAATATATCGGTAATGAAAAAAAAGAACTAATTCGTTTGTTTTAATACTATTTTATTTATACCACCGTCAGAAGTATCATAAACAACAAAATCAACTTCCGGAAATTCTACCTGTAACACCTCTTTAATAAAAGGTACTATAGCGTTTATGTTACCTAAATCATCATCACTAAACCCGATAGACAATTTATTATATTTTGTATTTACCATTTCAGAAGCTTTAAAGACTATCTTACTAACGTAATCCCTTAACGCTATTTTTTTATTTTCCTCTGGATTTGCCGCTGAACCACTCTCCAAACCAAACTTATCCGTAAACGACCTTGAAGTCACTGGGTGATAGTCGTGTGTATCTAGATAGGTTTTTAATACTAATTCTGGTGATTGTCCGTCTAATTCTGGTATTTGTTGTTGTACATTATCTATCATAGTAGCTAGTTCGTCCTCGGTAAAAGTGTGGGAAATGACTAAATCCATACCTTTTCGCAATGTTTCTGGTTTGTGACCTCTAGCTGTTATTATAGATATTGGATTTGCGTATATTAGTGCTTCCTTAAACTTTTCGAACGAAGGAGCGTAAGATTTTGTATTCAAAGCTTTTTCTAAGTCACTAATAAAACTATCGTCATTTATAAAGTTATCAAAAGCTCCGTCATCCAACCTATAATTTTCGTTGTCTCTTACTATCGCAAACTCATCGGTAGTGACGTCAACACCACCCCAACCATCATCAGAATCCTTTAACATTTTAATTGTGGTGGGCATATTGATAATATTATCGTCCCAGTCAAAAGAATAAGCTCTTATGTGGGTAGTATCTGTATTTTGTTCCACTAGACCTAAACCAACCCTACTTAATTGTTTATCGGTTATAATAATTTGTTGTGACATATAATATAAATATAAATTAATTTGGTTTATTCAACTTATTTATTTATATTTGTAGTATGAAAAAAATAAAAACCATATTATTGTTATTAGTTACGACATTCATGTCATTAACATTTACTTGTAAGTCACAAACTTTTCTAATAACTGATAGGGTTTGGAATGTTGAAGCGTCGTTAGATGGTTATTCTGGGGTATACGAACCTCACTACACTAATGATGTTAGTTTGGAGTCTTACACTGTTTCTACTAATGAAATTACTTTAGATACCGTACTTGGTACTTTGAGTGTAACTTTTAGGTCTGAAGAACCTACTGACTCAATTTATTGGAACCTAAACATAGTCACAGTAAACTATGTTGGTGGGTCTGGTGTGACGTATAATTTTCAAGACTATACTAGTGGTTCTTATGGGTTGTTGTTCATAGAAAGTGATGGTACTGTATTATTCTTATTGGAGAAATCTCTTTCTCTTAATGAGTATTTTGGGTTTTTAGGTTCTGTGGAGTCTGTCGTTGAGTATGGTTGCTGGACCGATTAATTTTTTGTTAGTATACCGTAACTTTTAGGTAAATTATCTCGTATATATTAATAGTAGAAGTTTAATAAATAAAAAATAAAAATCATGTTAGAAATCTTAGTACCATATCTTATAATCTCACAAATCTTAATGTTTGTTTTTTTAACAATCAACGAAAAAAGTATTCATGAGGGTTATCTTTCTTTCGAAAATAGACGTGGGGACACACCCACAACTAAATGGTATGTATTCTATATTATAACACACATATTAAAAGCTCCTTTATTATCTCCTTTAATTTTGATTTTACTTTTGATGAATGGTGGTAAGTTGGTAAAATAAAAAAAGGTCCGTTAGGACCTTTTTTCTATTAATGTGTCATTTTTATATTCTTGGTACTGATTTAATAACTTTTTTCATTTTCTTTATATCTTCTTGAATCAACTCTTTTTCTGACATTTCTTTAGATTCATTGAACCCAAAACCACCAAACTCAAATTTGTCTTGGTTGAATCCACCCTCTTCTTCCGTAGAGTCTTCCATATCACCACATTCATCAATCTCCTTTGACGCTTTTTTCATAGACTCTTTTTTATCCCCATCACCATCAAGGTCTAAAAAATCTGGTTTTACACCTTCTTCTAATTCTGGGTAAGGCATGTCATCAGAAACTTCGTCATAACTCCTTGGAGCTTTTTGGGACGCACCAGAACCAATGAGTTCAGCACTTATACTCATGAAATTACCTAATTTAGTGATAGAGTTAGCTAACTTTTTTCTAGTTTCACTATCTTTAATCATATCATAAGCTTTCTTGATACCATTAAGAACATTTTCTATGCCCTCACCAGCAGCGACCCCAGGATTTCTATCGTACTGACCTTGTTCTAAAATAGTTTTAGAATAATCAAAAACATTTAAATCTAGACCTTCTCTAGTTATGGACTCTCTAATTAACTTATTAGCCACCCCAATTGATTTAACAATATCTTTATAGTTGCTTTCGTTTAAAATACCAGATAGTCTATCAAATTGTTCTTCACTTAAAATAACATTTTGCTTTCTATTGTTAGTGAAGGACTTTTTAGTTGGTCCTGGTATGTTTAAACTTTTGTTTAACGTCTTTTTATTAAATTTCATAATTTATTATTTCTTATAAATATTATACATCTTCAAAAGATGCCCCGGTAGGTGTTACTAAGAACTCTACAAAAATATACTCTAACGCTCTAGTAGGTTTAATGTAAATTTTACCACTCATTTCATTTCTATCTATTTCTTCTGGGTCACTAGAAAGTACCACTCTAAAGTCAGTTAAACCCCTATCTCTTCTAATAGAATCTAATATTGGGTTAACTAGGTCTAAGAATTGTTGTCTTACTATATCATCGTTTTGTTCGAATATTAATCGTATAGCTACAGCTGAAATTAATTTTCTTGTTTGTAATAATAACCTTCTAACATTAATTCTATCTAATGCTGACTCTTTAAGTTGTAGTGTTTTATTCCCCCAAATAATTGGTCCCGTATCACTAAATGTAGCGATTGGGTTCAATCTACCCACGTATAACGTATCTCTTTCGTCTAAAGTAAGTTTCTTTCTAGCTTTAACTGCGTTTACAATACCTCTAGTGTAACCAGCTGAAGCGAACCACGGGAATGCAATATTATCAGTTAATGCTATATTTCTCATTACTTCTGCAGTTGGTGGAATAAATATTTGTTTATTATTTGCCGTATCCCTAATTTGTATCCAAGGATAATAAGTAGCTGAATAATTTGAGTCTAATAATGAGTCTTCCATATTATCTACAGCTTCTTCTGGTGTAATTTGATTTAGTGTGTTAGTTGACGTTGCTACAAACATATTATAATCTGGTGTTGTAGTAATATATAGTGAATCAGCTCTATCATTTTCAACCATATCTATAGTTTCATTAACTAGACCTAAGTTATCAACGTAATCAATACCTGGTGTAGCAAAAACATTAATGTCAACAGCTTCTGGGTTGTTAAACGTATTAACCCCCCTTAAGTATGCGAAGTAATCTGTATTTGCTTCTGTAATACTTAATTTCTTAAAGGTTCCAGCTCCTGCTGCTGTTGGAAATTCTGTTGTTACACATGCTCCATTTAAGAACCCTGTTAACCCCATTCTATAATCGTCACTATTGGACCTTGTTTTTCTATAGATATCCCAACCGTCGAAACCACCATGTGGTGCTACGGTAAATTTACGTGCTCTTAATTTTTTATATGGGTCAGTATTTAATGTAGGTTCTTTGTGGAATGTTGCAGCACCCACCTCAAATATAGCCTGTCCATTTAATGATGTCCCAGCCCAATCTAAATAAGTTCCCTGTCCACCTATAACTACTGTAGCTCCAGAATCCATATGGAATCCTTTTGTTATTGTAGCCCAACTTCCACCAACAGTAGAGGTACACACATTAGATGGTACCACATAACCTTTATGGTCAAAGAAATCAGCGTCATAACCAGCACCTATAGAGTCTGACACACCTAAATAAACTTTACTAAGTTTATCACCACCACTAATAGTAGCGTTGTCTGTGTTTCCAGCCCCAAATGGTGGGTTAAAGATTGTATCTCCTGGTTTGTAGTATTTTGTTTTGTACGCTATGTATGGACTTCTATTACAAGTTCCATAACTTCTAAACCTATACCCCTCAAATCCTGCTGGTACTGACGAGTTAAATGTTCCGTCTAGAACACCTTCACCCATATATAACATAACGAATTTAGACTTTAGTTCAAATTCTCCTGTTGATGTACCTACCTTTCTACCTACAAAACTAGTTTTTGTTGGTGATAGACTACATCTTGTAAATTTCTCTAGTACTTGTGGACTAGAGTCACTATCATAAAATTCTCTAACTAGGATGTCGAACTCACCTCGTTCAAAAGAGATATTTGTTATCGATATTTTCACCTCTCTATTAGCTGATGTACCATCAGAAATTGATATAAATTTAAATAACCTAAACACATCACTACCTTGTAGTTCCGATACTATCCATGGTGTTTCAGGTGTTTCCCACTCATGCATGTTCCAAGCTATAGTATTTGTGTTAACTGCATCTCTTGCTCCGGGTTTATAGTTTAAACAACATCTTAATCCTCTAATTTTACCTAGATTATATCCATTCTTTAACATATTAGGGTAACTTTCCTCAATAAATAAAGGAACGTCTTCTTTTTTCTTATCAAATGGACTTCTACCAAATACTCTACTCACATACTCTTGTGAGGTATTACTCATGGAAGTCTTAAATGTATATACATTACCAGCTACAGTTTGAGCACTAATACCGAACGAAGCGAATGGGTTTTCTAAAACGTCACCATAGGTCCCAGAACAATCAAAACTAACTGTATCAGCACTTATTTCGTATAATGGTCCTCCTGACGTTTTAGTACTTAACCCTCTAGACCTAAGTGTTGCTACGGTTAAATTATCGTAATCCGCATAAGGTGTTGGTGCGTTTGCTCCAGACCAAGTTATTGTTTCTACTATAACACTACCTGAATATGTAAGTACACCTCCTGATGTAAATCCAGTACCCCCACTTACACCAGTTGATGAAGCTTCTAGATATATTTGGTAGGACGTTCCGGAATATGTTCCACCACTACAACAACTCGCGGCTCCATTATAATCGAACATACCATAATACCAAGCATCATTTCTATAATCAAAAGAAGTTAATGCGTTATCCTGTGTTCCTAATCTATTATTTACTGTTGGTGCTGTTGTTCCGTTCCATGCTGCAGTTGTAGCTGTTGCAGCAGCTGTAAGATTAAATGGTACAAATCCGTATTGGTATACTGTATCGTATCCTGTTCCTGAACAACTACCACTAATTACTGGAGCGTTACACATTAGTCCAGGTATTATTGTTGTTGTAAAGTCATCATTAAGTGTCGGTAGTGTTGTCCCATTAGTTAATGATATTGTCTCGTATAAATAATTTTGTATTGCACTAGGGAGAGTTGTAAAGAAACTTGTAGTTAGGGTGTTATCGGTAAATACAGCTGAAGTTACACCACTACTAGTACCAGTAAGTGGCACAAAAAATGGTAGTGTGGTTGTAGCTGTTGTTGCACCAGTATAAATCCCAGTACCTGAAGGTCCCCAAGTTGGGAAAGTTGTTGGGTCTAGACTACCTATAGTTTCTATAGACCATGACGGTCCTGCGTCATACCCACTTAACCCCAATACTCTTGTTACGAATAATTGGTTGGATTGACTTAGGTACGCTTTAGCTATGTACCCAGCTTCATACTTAGGTATTTGTGAATCTACGTATGTTTGTGGTGACGTACCACCAAATCTTGTAACGTAGTCGTCATATGATTGTATGAATATAGGTTCAAAGGCTGGACCCTTTAATGCTTCTCCAACCATACCTAATGTAGTAACACCAACACTTTGTGCTACAAATGTTAAATCTTTCTCTGATGTGTATACACCAGGAGAAACGAATGTTTTACTCCCGTTTGCCATATTATTTAATTTTATTTAATTGTTATTCGTTTATTATACTATAAATACAACGGGTGAAACCAAAAGTTTTATATGTAAATGGGGTATTTGGTTGTAAGTAGGTATTTTTTCATACTTTTTTCATACTATACACTAGTTATTGTTAAAATCACCGTTATAAGATGACAAACAAGAAAAACAAGAAAAACATTAAAAATTTAAAAATAAGTGAGGGCACACACTTACTACTAAAGAAATATTGTAAGGATAATGGTCTAAAAATGTTTGCTTTCGTAGAGTTATTAATAAAAGAAAAATGTAAAACAAAAAAAGACATTTATGGGGATACCCTATAATTACCTAACTATATTTTCTTCTAATGTTAATGAAGCTTCCTGACCTGGAACAACTTTAATGATAACAATATCCACACCTTGTCCTGGTGGTTTTGGATTTACGGGTGGTACATCTGTGGACCAATTATTAAACCCTGGAAGCCATATAGCTCCATTTGTGGTCTTACTAATTATATCTAAATCATAACCTGATGTGGAATGGTCTTTAACAACCGAACCTTCGCCTTCCTCAAAACGCCACCAAGATATTAAATTATCTTTATAAAAAGCTGTATTTAAATCCCATTTAGGTTCTCCGTTATTATATAAATTTTTAATAGTATCAGAATCTAATACTGTATCCCACACAGCTATTTCATCGATAACACCATTAAAAGCCGCGGCTGGGCCCGAACCAGTAATGTACCCACCAACAGCACCAGTATGGTTAACATAAGAAGGGTGGGTTGGGTAATGTACAGACTGACCATCAACCAACATGTCTATAGTACCATTTCCAAGATACGACCCAGAACCAGTAGAACCCCCAACAGACTTATCTAACTCCCCATTTATGTATATTTTCATATATCTTCCGTCCATAGTAACCACAAGATTAAACCAACCATTACCACCAGGACCTGTCACACCATAATAAGGTTTAGTTGGTAGGTCTGATAAGGTCTTATATTCTGAATTATATTTATATTCCAAATATGGGTTGGTCACAATATTCCAAGGTAACCCAGGGGACAACAGTAAATCAGTGTTTAAATTTACTGAAATTCTACCATTTGCTGTTGTACCAACTCTAAATCCCCATTTTCCCACCGTACCGTTATTACCCCGGTTATCAATCAGTGTTTCACTAATTTGACCAGGTGTCTGGTAGTCGTAACTATCTTTTTTAAACCATAGTGATATTGTAGGTTTTGTTGGTTTTAATGGTGATGTCATTAAGCACATAGTACCACCATTGTAAGGGGAAACTATCATTCCTACTTCGTTATTGAGTTGTAGACTATTATTACTGTAGGTATGCCCACTAATACCTAACGTTATACCTGGGTTAGGGCTAATCATAAGATTAGACTGGACAGCAACACCATTTACATAAAATACTACATCAGACACATTATCTAACCTAGATACATTAATGTTCACCTTATGTTGGTACGATATAGTCTTACTAACTTCTGTTTTACCAAACAATAACTTATTTTTTATTTTTGTCGAGTTTTTGGCATCTAAAGATTTTCTTTCCCCTTTTGTGGTGTTTTCGTCGAACCCATACAAAAACATACTTCTACTTATCGCTGGTTTAACCTCGAACTCCTCTTCGTCAATTAAAAATCCTTGTAGTTGGAATTGATAACTTTGTTGGTAGTATCTTCTCTCTTCTGTGTCGACAACACTTTCGTCACCTATAGTATTTAGTATTATTGGTATGTAGTGTCCTTTAACAAAGGTGTACGCTTGTCTTGATGTGAATTTTTGTAGGGTTACCCTATTAAAAACGTTTAATTCCCTCATTCTATTACACACAATTTTTACATTATAGGTAATATCAACAGGTACTGGTTGTGGTATGGTATATATGTCGTACCCCTTTCTATTACCATCCCATGTTGGCACCCTAGCAAAATGAAATTGTTTTCTATCTGGTATGGTATGTTGTAAAGCTGGGTTAGTACCGTATTGTACATCAGGTTGTCTAACTACCGCGATAAAAGGTAGGGAAACATTTTTGTCTTGGTCTGAAAAACTCCATGTTTGAGCGAATTCACCCCACCTTTGTAATGTTAAAATCCTATCTATAACATTTATTTTCTTACCGTTACTATTACTTTCTAGTTGATTTTGTACAAACTCTAACATCCCTTTATCTAAATCAGCGTGTAACACTGACTTTGGTAGGAAGGTTCCATCTTCTGTCATTAACTCACCCAACTCTTTTCTTCTATCAGGTACGGTAATACCATTATACCCACTAGGGTATTCACCCTGTATTGGGTGGGTAACTATATTAATATTTTTTTTATTTTTCTTTGGTAGTGCCATTATATTCCTTTAAATTCGTCTGGGCTAACATATGAACAAACTATTGTCCTATAAAAAGCTTTATACCCACCTATTGTGTGTTTAAGGTCTGAGGTTACTCTACCGTCATTTGTCACTACGTAATACCTAACCAAATCCTCTTTTTCCGGATAACCTATATAGTCACCATAATTTATATCAACACCTAACTCCTCCAAATGTTTCATATAAATACCAAGAGTCATATTTCCTGGCTCCATCTGATTTACCAAACCACCACCATAACTTTTATTCTGGGGAGCGTCTATTTTAACATAAGCATTAAACTCTACTGGTGATTTATATCTAATTTCTTCTGGTCCAGCTTCACCATATACATCATCTACATCTGATAATTTTTTATCGACCCTAAATAACACCATAGTGAAATGCATATCACCGTGTAACCACTCCATTCCGATGTCTTGTTCTATGTTAAAATCTTCAGAACTATAGAATTTAGATATCCTTGTTATTGGTACTTTTTTATTTGTCATATGTATAAGTTCTTTATTATAAATATAAATTGTCTTTCTTTTGGATTTTTATTATATTTTTATTATGCATGTTGAACTATCACCTATAAAAGCAAGAGAAATATTATTATCGTATGATGGTGCTAATAATTATATTATTAATCTTAAAGATTATATAATTAATAGTAAAACATTTACCTTAACAAGGTCACAGTCCGATTATATCAATAAAAATTATAAAGAGACACCCAAGATTGTTAGGTTATGGATGGAGATAGAGGACTACCTATCTAAAGAATTAATGACAACTAAATTATTACAAAAACCGCCAAAAAAAATATGGATAGAGAAGTTATTGTCCGAAACAGATAAAGCTTATCATGTTTGGGGTAAGGTATTGGACACTCACCCACTTAACGCTTTTTGGGTCCCTAAGAATCAAATTGTACCTAGGGAATCTCCAGATTTAGATGTTGACTTTACAATTTTTTCACATCGACCACCTTTTGACCACCAAAAAGAAGCGATAGTTAAGTTGGTCTCAAATAAAAAATACATACTTGCTGATGATATGGGTCTGGGTAAGACTAGTTCTGCTATTATGGCAAGCATTAATCTTAAATTAAAAAAAATATTAATTATATGCCCAGCTTCTTTAAAGGTTAACTGGAAAAGAGAGATAGAAAACTACTCTGATGAATCTGTTGGTATTGTGGAGGGTAAAAAATGGGAGGACGGTAAATACGTTATTGTAAATTATGATATCTTAAAGAACTTCCACTCGTTACCCAAAGACTCCAATAAAAATACCCAAATATTAGACTCTAACTTTGATTTGGTTATAATAGATGAGGCTCACTACGCTTCTAATGGTAAAGCCCAAAGAACTAAACTGGTGAATAACCTAACAACTAAAATAGAAAGATTATGGTTATTGTCCGGCACCCCTATGACTTCTAGGCCTATGAATTATTATAATTTATTAAAGTTGGTTGAGTCTAGGGTGGCACATAATTGGATTAACTACGTAAGAAGGTATTGTGATGGTAAACAAATTTTTAGGGGTTATAGGAAAATTTGGTTAACTTTTGGTGCGACTAATTTGGAGGAGTTACGGGATAGAACTAATGATAAGGTATTAAGACGGTTAAAAGAAGACGTATTAGACTTACCGGATAAAATAATCACACCAATCCATATGGAACTCAAATCCAAATCATACGAGGATGAGATGGGTGAATATCTTGATTGGAAGAGACAACATAGGGGTAGTGGTTTGTCTATACAACTAGCCAAGTTGATGAAAGTTAGACAAATAATTGCTTTGGAAAAAGTTAAAGAAACTATACAACTAATAGAACAGTGTCTACAACAAGATAAAAAAGTTATTGTTTTTACTAATTTTACCGAACCTTTACTAATACTACAAGAAAAATATAAAAAAGAATCGGTAATTCTTAATGGGTCGATGAAAAAGGAAGACCGACAAGAAAGTGTGGATAGGTTTCAAAATGATGATAAGGTAAGAGTTTTTATAGGTAACGTAAAAGCAGCTGGGGTAGGTATCACATTAACCGCTGCAGAAGTGGTGATATTTAACGACCTGTCATTTGTACCTTCCGATATGTCCCAATGTGAGGACCGAGCGTTTAGAATAGGACAAGATAAAAAAGTGTCTTGTTTATACCCAATTTACGACAATACAATAGAAAGAAGTATATACGAGTTGGTTAATAAAAAGAAATCTGTAATCGATACTGTAATGGGTGATAACATAAATGAGGAAGATATTTTTGGAGAATTATTAGATAACCTGTAAAAAGGGGAAGTCCTGTATATTTATAATAAAACGAAATCGTTATGTATAAAAAATTAACAAAGAAACAAGTTACGGATAGATTGGGTAGTATTACTGAATCTAGAGTTGATTTAAATGAGGTTACGTCTGATTTAGAGTCAGCTTACACTTCTTTAAAAAATGCTAAACAAAAAATAAAAGACTCTAGTGAAAAAGATAATAAAGCTTTAACACCACTAAAAAAAGCTATGAGATTTTTATCTGATGAGCTTGAGGAGATGGAAGACCTAACAAAAGCAGAGCATGCAGAAGAGGAGGAACAAGCTGTGGTGGATAAAAACGAACAGTCTGAAGGTCATGGAGAAATGTTTAACGCTTTAAAGGGGGTTAATGTACGTGAAAATAAAGTTATCAAGTTAAACCAAACTACCTTAAAAAGAATCGTTGAGAGGGTGATTAGGGAACGAAAAAAATAAATTAGTTAAAATACGCGTTAAAATCAAAGGTCCTGAACAGGGACCTTTTTTAATGCCAACTTCCAAGTATTTATATAAAAAGGATATTTTATGGCAGTAACAATAGACCCAGTAAAAAGAGAAAAATTATTTACCCAACTAAGGCATATGTTAGGTGCCCCGCTTAGAGGTGTTGAACTTGAGGATGTAATGCTGGATACCGCATTAGAATTGGCAATACTAGACTATGGTCAATATGTACAAGATTGGTTGATAGAGAACCAATGGTCTTCGTTATATGGTCAAGATATGGATGTTATATCTTTAACTAATGCATTTTTAACTAGAGATTTAGATTTTGAGACCTCATTTACCTACGCTTATTCTAAAATTGTTGGGTTACAAGCTGGTGGTGGGTATGAACTTAAACAAGACTACTTTAGTTTAACCGCTAACACACAAATCTACAAAATACCAGCTGGTAGAGAAATTAATGAAATAATGTGGTATTCTAGAGCAGAATTAAACGAATCTTTTATTGACCCCTTTTTAGGTGGTTTTGGTGGTATGGGTGGTGGTATGGGAATGGGTGGAGCTCAAATGGGAATCCAAGGTTCTTACTTTTTAATGCCTGCCTTTGACATACTGTTGAGAATGCAGGATAGGAACTTAAAAAATAGAATGATTGGTGGTGACCTATCATATAGAGTAACTGCGGGTGCTGGTGGGAAACACGGACCAAAATATGTACACTTATATAATGTGCCTGGTGGTAGATTTGATTTTGGGAATCTAAACTCTACTTCCTTGGGTGGTAACGCTAAGGTTTGGTATTGGTATTACGATTCTGGACCGGAAAATAGAAATGATTGTTTAGAAGAAAATAAGGATATTATATTACTTCCTAGTGATGTTCGTTTAGATGAAATGACCTTTACCAAATTAAACCCACCAGCTCAAGCGTGGGTTAGACGATACTTTTTTGCAAAAGCTAAAGAAATGTTGGGTAGAGTTAGGGGTAAGTTTGGTGGTAGTTTAAAGACTCCGGACTCTGAATTAACTATGGAGTACGATTCTCTTTTAACAGAATCAAAAGATGAGATATCTAAACTAGTGGAAGAATTAACATTACGATTAGAGAGGTTAAGAAATGATAAAATGTTAGAAAGAAAAGCTCTTGAAGCTGAAAACTTAAATAAATCGCTTGGGTATAGACCTTTTAACCCAGGTTCAATATTTACAATATAATATGGCATTTTTTACAAAATTAGATTATAGTAGACAACTACGTCAATCAAAGGGTACTTCAATAGTACTTTCTGGTTCTACCACGTTTGGTGGTAATTTAAATGTTAGTGGTAGTACCCATATAAGTGGTAATACCACCATAAGTGGACAATCTAGTTTCTACATACCTACTTGGGTACAACCAGTTACCGACTGTACTTGTGCTCCTTGTTCTACTGGGTTTACCTTTATGGTTGGTCATTTTTCCGCAACATCAGCGTCATGTAACGTTACAATAACTTCTTTTTCAGCAGCTACTGGTAACACACAGGTATTAGCTATAGGTCAACCACCACTTAACCCAATTACAGGTGGTACAGCTTCACCAGGAATTACAGCTAGTACACTGCAAATAGCAAACTCTAGTTTAATCCCATACGGGACTAATAGTTCCTCCGCTATAGATTTACAACTGGATGAAGATGGTAATGTTGTGCGTGGAAATTCTTCGTCAAAAAGATATAAAACTGATATAGAAAATGTTAATTCAAATAGATACCACAAATTATTAAGTCTAACACCTAAATTCTTTACATATATAGAAACTGGTCGTAAAGGTTTTGGTTTAATTGCTGAAGAATTAGATAGTTTAGGTTATAGGGAATTAGTTATTTACAATAGAAATGGTGAACCTGAAAATATAGAATATAAATTATTGTCGGTAGCGTTAATAGATGTCATAAAAAACCTAACTAATTCTGGTAATGTCGGTGTCATTCAAAAGGAACCTGAAACAATAACTAAAATAGTGTCTTATAATTACACTACTAATGGAGAATACCTAATTGTTGGTACCGAATCGTGTAAAATAACACTAGACTCAAATAAGAATAAAAAAATAAAGATAAAGTCATTAAGTGGTTTAGAGATTACTCCAGATATTGGCCTAATCGACAATAAATGGAAATCTATAACTTTAGATGGTGATAGTTGCATAGAACTTGTTTTTGTGTCGGAATTAAATTATTGGGTTATAGTTAGTTCAGATGGTCTCAAGGATTCCTAAATCTTCCATAAAAGAATTTTCACTTAACCCCATTTTCTCCCAATATATTTTTTCCTCTGGGGATAGTGTAAGTATATCCTCTAAAGAATCTTGGTCACCTTCTTTTCTTGGTACTCCGTGTATTAATTCACATTGTGTTTTTGTGTAGTACTCTCTATCATCAGGGTTTTTCTTAAGTAGGGACTCTCTAACTTCTGCATTAAAACATACTAGTAGTGGTTCCACTCTTTTATTGAATACATTTATGTATCTTGGTACATTGTACTCTCCTTTCATACCGTTCTCTAAATCGTTTTCAGATATCAAATAAGAATTTAAAACAATTTCTTCTGTACCATCTTTTTTCTTTTTTCTTTGTACATCACCATGAGACATAGCTTTACCATTATTAACGTAATAAATTGTATCACCTAGTGATACTTGTACATTATTTCTAATAACTAATTCCATATGTGCTTGTCTAGCCATTAAACTTCCAGACTTAGTTCTTTTTGTACATCTTTTTTTATAAGACTCTATTGTTTGTTTAATTCTAGATTTATTAGCTATTTTTGCCAATAAAATATCTTTTCGGTGTATCTTATCTAGGTACTCATAATAGTAATCTACAAAATCAGCACCATTACCCTCAAGTAATAACCTTAACCCCTTATCTATAAATTCTTCCATGTACCCTTGAATCTTTTTTGATTTTATCGAGTTTCCTGTTAATTTAACCACACCATCACCAGTCAGTAAAGCGTAATTTTTTCTCGCTACGTTAATACATGAAGGCCATTG
>TARA_R110000822_G_scaffold59325_11_pt1 | contig 37192 bp, 31 predicted proteins | sample TARA_R110000822 | Tara Oceans TARA_R110000822 (sample SAMEA4397666) | marine metagenome | biome: Polar Biome; feature: [SRF] surface water layer (ENVO:00010504); material: water (ENVO:00002006), including particulate matter (ENVO:01000060) such as... | depth 5 m | reverse complement strand
AATTTGCCCTCCTTAACACCATGCGAAATACAGATATTTTTTTCATGGGACCAAAAAAAATCCCAGCCATGAATCTCGTCAACCGCTATGTTCAAGGGTATGGTTGTCTTCCCATTCAGTAATGCGTCCGAGCGTCCGTGTTGTTAAGTCGGTTCAAGAGGGTCTAATCCTCAAGGAAACCAACCAAAAAAAGAAGGATGCACGCAAGGCTAAAAGGGATGCGGCAAGGGAAGCCAAGAAGACTAAACCTTCTTCTCCTGTGCGCGTTACCGATTCATCAAAAGAACCTCCTAAAGAAGAACCTCCTAAAGAAGAACCCAAGAAAGTCAAAGTGGTTAACCCCGCGAACGATAACAGAAAGGGTAAGGGCGGTAAGACGGAGAAGGGATTCGCGTCTTTAGCACCTTACATGGGCGATTTAGTCAGCCAATACAAAGCAGAAGAGATAGACGCGACTACATTTTACGAAGACATCGTTTTCGCTAACAACATGCTCTTGGGTCGCGCTTTGGGACAAGAGAAAGATGAGATGCTACAAGAGCGTGAAGACGGCTTCCCCGCTATGCTTCACGAACCATTCCTAAACGGGCCTGTTATGATGCATTTGAAGAGGTTGAGCAATGAATTCCCCGAACTCAAGGATGTCCAAAAAGCAGACGAAGAAATGAACGGGTCTTTAGCAGATGCTATGGGTGGTTCAAAAGGAATACGCGCTGATATTTCATCGTTTATCGCGGACCCATTGAATGAGGGCAGAAGTCACCAACAAAAAGACATCAATGGTATTTACCAACTCCTTAGCAAATACGACCACCCTCTCGGTGTGACGCTATCAGCAGATATACCGAAGAGTGACCGCATTCAAAGCAATTACAGACCAAGTGCGGGGCGTAAGATTCGCGTCGCTGGTAAAATGCAAGACCCTTCGTTTGAAGAAGAGATGAACCAATTGCGCGATGAGCAAAAGGAGAACTTGAACTTTAAGGATGATAAGCGATTCACTGCGGAGCGCGATAAAGGTGGAGCGAGCAAATTTTACGACAAGTTGTTTCAAGAAGGTTCAGTTTCTCCACAAAGAGAAGGGCAGTCGAGTTTCTCTCTTAACAAACCTTCATCCTCAACCACAAGGCAAATTCTTAATCAAGTGCGAGATATTTCACGCGAAGAATCAATTGATGAGAAAACTGCATTCAAGAAATTGATGAGTAATTTTAACGGCTTTATGATTTCTTTGACCGGAAACAAAGCATTTGGAACTTCGGGTCGCGCGGGTAAATACGGTAAGGGAATAGAAGAAAGAAAAGCACCCGACGCAATTACACCTTCTATGGCTGATGCCGCGGAGCAACTTGGGTTGTCTTCGATTGCACCAAACATACCCGATTCGTTGATTAGTCCGTATTTGAAAGACCCAAAAAGTGCATTCAGCAACAAAACGCGAGATGCTTTGGCTGATGAATTATCATCTGTTGGTCAAGTGGGTTTTCATCCGTCACTAACATCCGCTATGGGTGAGGGTGGCCTCTTGAGCAGTCTATACGGTGACCCTAACGCAGTGACCACCGAAGGTGGTGGACTGGATGGTTCACAAGAAGAAATAGCAGGTAGGGCCAGTGAAGCGCGAAGAGCGGCCATTGGCGGTGTAGCCACTGAATCATCTATGTTGGAACCCGAAGATGAACTTGAATCAATTCGCGGGAATAGAAGCATGACACCAAGCCAAAAAATGGTGCAACTTGAGCGGCAGTTGCAAGAAGGTGCTATCGACGAATACGAATATGAAATGCAACGCATGGCTATGGGTGTCAATGAACACAAATTGAACCCCGATGCAGAACTGAATGGTTTAACAGGTAATGACTTCGATGTTGGTCACGCGCTTCATGGTATGAATGAGAATTCAATAATTGAAGCAACAAGCGCATTCACAAACAATCTAATCGGTATGAGTCGCGTGATGCGAGAACTGCGATACAAAGCATACGCGAACGCTGATGCTAAAACAGATGAAGAAAAAGAAGTAATCAATAAAAAATTGATGGCTGTTGGATTAACCGCGGAGAATATGATTGCATTTGGTAACCTTGACAACGCGACACTTGAAGACAAAAAACGATACAATAAACTTGATGAAATGTTGAGTCCGACGCAATATGTCAATACGGCAAAAGCGGGTGTGGACGCAGATGGGAATGAATTTGAGCCAAAAATGAAGAGTGTTCCCGGTGTAGGCACTTTGGGACAAATGCTCCCGACTATTACTTCTCGTTTGAATCGACAGCACGATATGATGAAACAGATTGGATTATCCGATGTTGATTTACTTGGTGCGGCTATGAGATACGCGAACGCTGATATGAGTCGTGTTGGGTATCTTGACGCATTCAAATCATTATCCACACAAACCCGCAAAGATGGCAGTTTGAATACATACCCGATAGACCGCCTATTACAGTATTTGAAAAAGACAGGTATGCGCGAAGCCGTTGATGAAGAACACCATCAAAAAAGCCAAGAGCAACAAGAGAAATACCACAGAAACCATATTGCGCGCCAACAACAAAAAGAAGAGGGTAGTAAAGACGAAGACCCCGAAGTATCGCACCGTGATATTTTACACGACCCCGAAACATGCGTTTCTTGCAACACAGACCGTTTTGGTAACAGGGAAGCAGATACAGCGCGGATAAATTCTCCCGTCAAAGGAAAAAAATCACCTTACACTCACAAAGCAATAACAATCCCACTACTCAAAGAATACAAACAAGGCGGTGAAGAACACCCGCTATACGCTAACGGTGTAAGTGAAAATGATATTTCACTTGGTTCTATATTGAGGCATATTTTCCCCAACAATGACTTTTACGATTATAAAAAGTTGGTGAAGAGAGAAGCAAACGCTCCTAACAAACAAAAATGGAGAAATGATGAAGAGTCAAGAATGCGTCGAAGAATCAAAGAAGCAGTCATTACAGGCAACCCACGCGCGGCTAACATTTTCAAAAAGTTTGGACTTTACCGAACAAAAGATAACGCAATCGCGAGTGGACCAGCAGGTATGAGCAACAAGGAATTGGTTGCTTCTTCATTCTTTATGAATAATGACGATTCAGTTGACAAACATCAAGAATCAATGCGTAAGAAAACGCTTGTAGCAACGCGTTTCAATGCTATCACTGATGCTATGCATTTCATGGAAGAACTCGCTGATGGTGTTTATGGTGGTAAGAAAATCAAACCGGGTGCGTTGAAGACCTCCGAACAGCGACGCAATTTGTTGAACGCTATGATTACTGCACCCACTAAGGGTGTGGAGAAGCAAAGCGGAATTGTCGCGAAAAGAAAGCGTGAAATTGATTCTTACAAAGACCTATACAGCGCGTATTTGGAACAAAAGGCAATCCAAGACAGCAACGAAGAAAAGACGAAACCAAAAAAGGTAAAAGACGCTGATGGTGTTGAACGCGAAGAGCGCGGTGAATATCAGTCACCCGGTCAAATAGCGATAATTAAAGAGCAAGGTGAGGCACTTCAAAATAAATATGGCACTATGTTGGCTCTCCGTAATAAAAAATTGAAAGAGATTAAATCTGCTGAAAAGAAAATCACCAAGTTAAAAGATGCGAGCGACGATAACATCAGTCGAACAAACGAATACATGCTTGGTGCGTTCATCGGTAAAGATGTATATACGGGTGGTGAAAAATACAACGCGAGTGACAAATTGGCTAAGATATTCGCCAAGATGCAAAAATCACCGGAGTCAGCAAGCATGTCCGCCCTGTTGGGTATGCTTGGTGAATTGCACGATGATATGTATGGTGATAGCGATTATGACTCCGTTTTCAAAGCAGACACGGATGGGAGAGTGGACCAAGACTACACTCACTCACTCGACAAATATAAACTCGGCAGAATGGGCGAAATGGCTGGAACAGGTGTCATGTCAATCACCAACAACAAAGCAATCCCGCGAATCAATTCAGTCAATCAATTACTCGCTCATCGTATTCAAATGGGCTTCCCTCTCACAGAAGAAGACATTAAGCGCGCAAAGGATATGTTGCATGACGCTGATATGGCAGATGCACTTGACCCTCAAACAATTCAAAGTATAGGAAAAGAGTTGACTGCTGATGATTTCAACATGATGAATATATCGGAGTTGCCACATGAACACCATGACGATACCGAAAACGAATTGGGATTGTTGACAGAAGATGAAGCGGCGCGAAGAGAACAAAACTCACACTTCACTAAAGGGAGTGAAAAAGCGATAGCAAATGGTGACATTGAAGCCCATAACTTAGTTTCCAATTGGAGAGACAACGCGCCAACATTGTGCGGTGTGTGTCATGGACATAGGTTTGTTACAAGGGATGAAGCAGTTTCATACATTCGTCACCGCATACCAAGTATGCGCGACGAAACCCGCAATAGCCCGAAAATCAACAAATATATCGAGAAGAAAATGAGGCCGCGTGGTCATGCTTCATACGACGAACACCCCATGAATGATGAAATGGATGCGGGAGAACATGAACAACTCGCGTGTCCGGGTTGTGAACACTCCGCTGATTATGTTCAAGGTGGGAAAATATCGAACGGACTTTGCGGAGATTGTTTTGGAACAGGTGAGCGCGACCCAGCAAATGATGAACACATCCAAGATGGTTATACAGACGCAGATGGGAATAAAATTGATGGGAAGAATCACCACTATTCACACAATGATATGGTGAATCAAAAGTTCGATTACCTCAACCAACTGGCGTTAGGACAGGCTGAAATGATACAGTCGGGTGAAATACCGGATTATTTGAAAGGTGTCCTTTCACCTAAATCACCAGTTTGGCAAATGTTCTCTCAACATGTAGGGAGCGGTAAGTTCAAAACATTTGAAGAAATGCGTGAAGCGCGCAAAAAGAAGCAACGCGAACCACTGGTTATCGACCCGAAAGCACCGGAGATACCATACGCGCCTCATGAAAGAGATAAACCGCAAAACACAATGCCGGATATTGCAATCAACACCCCTGCTGAAATAGGTGCTATGCCGGAGATAGAGATGAACACTATGCCGGAGATTAAACTCAACTCCGTCAATCAATTAGCGATGGAAAAACATCACCAAATCATGATGAAAAAACATTGTGAAAGTATGCACACAATGGCTGTGCATGGTCAACCGCAGATGAAGGAAGAGATTGATGCATTATACAATAGCATCATCAACGACCCTGCACTCTTAGACGCTCACAATAATGAAGACCATCATTTGGTTGAAAAAATGCATAAACTACAAGAAATCGCAGAAGCGAACTATGTTGATGATTACAGCGACTTTCATGCCACCAAGCATCACGCCGCTTTGGGAACTAAAGAACAGAATGCAATACGCGCTAAACGAAGACAGTTGCCTACTGATGAAGAAGGTAATTTGAAACTAACGATGGCTGATGTCTTCGGAGGAAACGCACCTATGAGTTTTGGTGACTTTGAACCACTAACGCCTTATCATGGACACATGTTAGCATCGAAAGAAATACGCGAAGGATTGTTTGAACCGGGTCAAGATAATAAACCCAAAGAGGTAACTCATAAAGAAATGAAAAATTTCTTCGCGGGTAACAAGCAGGTATCACGATTGCTCAAGAGAATTGAGGATGCAGAACAATTCAAACCGGAGAAGTTGGAGAAGATTAAAACCGCGCTTAGTAAAATCGAAAAACCAATGGTGGCAAGAAAGACATCCAATATGTTTAGTGATGAACTGAACAGTATTTTGAAAGAGTTCGGTGAAAAACCGATGATTGCTGGTATGGAAAAACGCGCGATGACTTACAGTGAAGAAGCAATCAAAGCATTCAAAGCCGCTGGTGCGACAGATGTTAATTCATTATTGACTGCTGAAAACAAAATTGGTCAACATCGCGCGTTGAATGAAGGATATACCACGATGCGTAATCAAGCGATTAAACCGTTGTGGCAACAGTATGTCATGCGTAAAGCACTTCAACATTTCATGGCGCGAGTTAACAACCCTCTCGACCATCCAAAAATACCAGCGGGTATCGACCAATCCAATTTTTCTTTAATGGTCGGGGAAGATAGCGGTCTGTTTCAATTGTTGAAAGATGAAGCCGCGAAAGTTGCTGGTTATGAAGACGAAGAACAATTAGAAAAGAAAGTCAACTTAGCGACAAGTGTGACTATTGGTGGTGTGAAGTTGAATCCAAGAGATTTCAAAGCAAGTGTGATGGAGGGAGTGGACCATGACGACTCCGAGCAAATGGAGATGGGTTACATAAAACACGGAATGACAAAACCGGATAAAAATGGCGTGCAACAACCAACGGAAACATTTGTCACAAAACCAGCAGATGAAATTTTACAAGAAAGCAGGGACCGCGCTGTCACTCCACAAGACCGTAAAAATTACGAAGCCGTTAAGAGAATGACAGAATATCATGAAATGCCGAATTGGAAAATGCGCGAAGACATCCGTGGCGTGATAGATGGTGAAGATGGGAAGCATGACGGCTTCGATGGTCACGAAGAAGTATCACAAGCATACGCCAATAGAGCATTACCGGAAGAATTACAAAGTCATATATCAACAGGACAAGCGAGTTTGAAATTGTCTCACCCCGCTCTCAACCCTCAAAAGTTCGGTGACGCAGAAGCGTATGCGTTAGCCGCGGAGAGGAATTTGCAACACACCAATAAACAACAACCCGCTGTTGAACCACCTCCTGTTGCATACACACCCCCTACCTTTGATGTGACTTATGGGCGAACTCCAACAGCGAATCAACCAATAGATGAGAGTATTTACGCTTCAAATGAAGATGAATACCCTAACTGATTCTCAATAATATCGTTTTGTTCTAATAATAATAATAATTACTATATAGTTATCATAATAATATAAGAATATCAAGAAAAAGGTGAATCAATATGCTTATGTAGCGTTCGCGACACGCACTACTCAAGGAGATGCGACTTATGCAACCACAAACCCCCCAAAATCAAAACAAAGATGAATTGAGAGTATTGGGACTGATTTCATTCGTAAGCGTTCTTGTCGGAAGCGCGATTGCTGTATTCGACGCTGAATTATGGCTTACATCACCCGACACTTACACGAATGCGATAACATACACGATGGGCGCGTTCACATTACAAGGTATGTCTTATTTTATTTACAAAATGTTAGCACAGGACGGCATGGACCAACGCGCTGTTATTTCAAACATGCAACGCAACATGTCGCGTCAAATGCAAAACCAACAGATGCGTTTCACCCAAGCGCAAATGGAGATGGAGATTAAGAAACAAGAAGTAACTTTCAAGAAGCAGATGGAAGAGTTGGAAAAAGACCCCGAAGTTCAACAATATCTTGGGCTGATGGGTATGAACGAAGAAGAAGAAGCACCTAACCATAAAGCGGATACCAAGATACCTATGAAGTTGGGTAATCAAGGTAAAAGAAACCCGGATGGAACTTACGCGAAGAAAAAGGTGTGAGACTAATGGGTTGGTTGTTCAAAACACCCGGTGATGATGCGACAGAAGCAACATTACGCGCTTTGCACACTCAAAACACACTCGACACTTATTACGAAAAGGGGAAGGCATTGGTTCTGTGTGTAATAACAGGTTTCGTCACCGCGTTGAGTATATCTTGGTTTGAGCAAGCGACCGATGTAAGCATTTGGGAAGGAACAGTCGAGTGGTTTTACAACAAACTCCGTGGATGGGTGGGTTAATGGTTGCTACATTTGCTGGGAGCGCGCTCATGGGCGCAGTTGTTTATGGTAAGGAACTTTACAATTATCTAAAGCCGCGCAGACTTGGAATTTACGGTCCAACTATGGTTGGTAAAACAACACTTGACAATTTTATGAGAACTCCCGGTGAGATGGATGACATAGATGACCGAACAATGCACCCAAAGCGACTCATCGGTGGTGGTTATGTGTTACCAACAGCATCACGCAAGCGTCTTCGCTGGCAAGGTGAGAAAAGAGTCGTTCATTCCGCCGATATTGGAGGGCAACAACGGTTTTGGAACCTTTGGATTGACGATATGGTCGATAGGCAGGTCGAAATAGTCATTTTTATGACTGACACGCGTGTTTTAACTGGAAACGGAGCGCAAATTATCGACGCAGTGGGTGGTTTTGAATACCTCGTTGACTCTTTGATAGAGAAAAGGTGGAAATACCGCTCATTGAAGACAAGAATTCGCGGAAAACGCTACACTCCTAAGCAAATATGGCTCGTCGCGAACAAAGCAGACGAATGGTGGGATGAAAACGCGAACATTTTGTGGCAGTCGAATCGTTTGCGAGAACATAAAGTGTTCGACGCGCACCGTCCAGCCATGCGGAGGCTTCAAAAAGCAGGTATTCCGTGTCGCGTTAGCATGATGGCTACTAAAATTGGCTGGAATGTTGAAAAAACAATGATAGAAATGTTAACTTGGTGATAAAATGCTTGGAAACAAACCTCAAAACGATTTATTGACGCTCGCCGCACAAACACAGATGAGTCTTGCTCAAATGCAACAGCAAGCGACGGCACAGGCCGCTATGTCGAACGCGAGTTCGCATATTGAAGTCCCTCAAGTGAATTTTTACCCTTCAAGGCACTCAAATCCGACAAAAGCGCGCCGTCAAGACATAAAACAGGCATTTAGACTCCTAAAACCCATAAAAAGAGGTATTTTATCGCCTCGTAGGTGGTGGGGAGGCAAACATCGCTACAATACCAACACAATGCGCTGTGTAGTGGACGGATGTGATGTCGAACACCTCTTACGCCTCGCTGGAAACATCTATGAACAGGTTATTGACGAAGAAACCGGCCATTCTCTATGGGATTTGTATTGGAAAAACGGCGTGACAGGTGAAATTGAAGCGTTTATAGCCCGCGAAAATGTCACTTCGGGGCGTAAAATGAAGGGAACTTACTGTCCCGAACACCTCCACCTATACCATTTATTGACTAAATGGCTCAAAGAAGACGAAAAAGAAGAAGAAGGAACCAATGGCACACTCAAAGCCAAACTCAAAAGAGGTGTTTCGACCGTAGTAGTGCCAATAAGCAGTATCAAAAAGAAAGATAATACGCCACCGATACTCACTAAATACGAACCTTTCTTTCAAATGTTGAAAAATGACAACATTCCGGTTACGCATTTCGCTAATTCCGCGACAGGGACGAATGATTTGGTATTGATAGTGTTCGATATGCGCCAATTTCAAGCCGGAAACAACTCGCGCTTGCTTTTTGATGCGCTCGCTATGCATCAATTACAACAACAACAGCAACAAAATACTACTATGCCTTTACCGACACAATCAAATGATGGGAGCATGTGAGGTGTTATCATGGTATGGCCGTTCAGTAACAATCAACAGCAACCGCAAGCGAACTCTATGAATCTCGGATTAGCGGGAGGACAACAACAAGTCCCTTCGCAGAATATGGGTATGGGAATGGGTATGGGAATGCAACAACAACAACAAACTCCGTGGGGACAGCAACAATATCAACCTCCACCGAGTGAAATGGACATTATTTCAGCCCTTATCACTACCAACCCACTCATTGACCGATGGTTGATGAGCGATACAAACTTTCAACCTCTCATCAACCTCATGAGTAGCGTTGTCGCGGTGTCTGTTCATACAATGCTTTCAAATGCGCGCTTAGTTGAAGACGGAGAGGGATACAAATTCGACTTTAGCGCGGTTCAAGGATTGCCAACAGTGGATAGTGTTACCATGAGTAAGACACAACTCCAAAATAACGCATCAAATGTGGTTCAACAGAACCAAATGCAAGTCCAACAGATGGTTGCTATGGCAAATCAAGGCAGTATGCAAAACATGTTGGACGGTGCGTTGGCTGACCCCGGTATGATTCAAAGCGTAGGTGGCGGTATTGGTTCACTGGTGCGCGGTATGGCAACAGGAGGACGATGAAATGGATATGACGAGTCTTTACAACGCTATGAGTGACATGACTAATTTGCGTAAATCAGTTATTGTTGATATGATTATGGTGCAACTCATCGCGCTAACACTCGGATGTTTCATCATTTTGGTTTTTTCCGGTCCAAAACTCAATTCAAGTGACTTGAGTTGGCTCATCGGTGCGCTTTTCGTTTGTTTCAGCGCAACAGGTATCGTTTATCGCCGCCTCGGTCAACAAGGTTGACCATTTGCCAATAGGACACTCACTGTTCTTGAATATCGTTTTGGTCTTCAAGAAACACCCACACAAGTTACATCGGTCATGTTTCCGTTCGGGGCATTTCAAACAAATGTTATATCTTCGTTCGCGTTCTGTCAAGTCCACTCTTTGGTTTGTGACAATATCAGCCGCGGCTCGCGTGAGGCTTCTCGCAGTCGAGATAGATATAGGGACACCGGCTACTTTTGGAGCGCGTTTTAACCTCTTTCGCATGGAAAGACTCTTTTGCTACCGATACTTGGTCTTTGCTATGGCGGAGCGCATATCAAGAGCCTCTTGCAACTTCTGTCAAGACCCCGAACGCGACGGTGTTGAAGAAATGTTGAAGGCTGGGTTAATCGTTGCAAAGGATTTAGACAAACAGAAGGGGTGGCGAGAAGGAAGTGCCGACCGCCATTTCCGAAACCATATGGGTGAATACCACATGGGTTCTAACAGCGAGTGTAAAATATGCACAACACCAAAGCGAGAGAACTTAGAGTTGGCATATTTCAACGCGTCGATGACTGTTGCAGAAATAGCAGAAGATATGCAGATGGCCGACTCAAGTGTGTATCATCACCTCAAACATCACCTCAAACCTGTTGTCCAAAAAGGCGCGGCAGACATCATTATTGTCGAGTCGGGTCAAGAAATGCAAAACATACGAAACAATTTATCGCGACTGAACGGTGAACTTGGTCATTTTCTCGATGATGCAGACCGTAACGACCCTCAATATGTTCGCAACATCGTTTCACTCCACAAAGAAGTTCGGGAAACCGTCAAAGACATCATGAGAGTGCAAGAACGCGCGGCTGGTAATGTGACTGAAAATATAACCGCACAGACCATCAACATACTAAAGGTTGAATTAGCGAAAGAGTCACCCGAAGTTTGGGCGCGGTTACGCGGTAAGTTAGTCGGAGGCGATGAATGATGGTTGCTGGTGGACTGGAAGGCGGAACCAAAGGTTTGAAATTCAATCCGCGATACAGCGCAGAAGAGTTACAAGAAGACTCAACTGTTGGTCGCGAAGACTCCGAAGAGCGTGCAAAGCACGATGCTAAGAAGCGTGAAACGAACGATAAGCGCGCTAAGAAATTACAAGGTCTTCAACACATGAAGATAAAAATTCCTCAAGACGAGCATGAGGAAGATGAAGAAGACAGTGACATGAAGAGACAAGCAGAAGCGGGGCAAATGTCGGGTCAAGTGGGCCAAAATGAAGCCAACGCTGGTGCTAATCCAAAAGGTGGAGGTATGAATATCCTCCTTTCCACTGCACCGTTCATTGACGATGCTTTTGAGATGATTCGTAAAAAGAAAGATGAACCCAAATACGATGATGAAAAGCCTAAGAAGACAACTACTATTGATACTTCTTTACAACGCAGACGCGCTAAGAAAGGTAAGCGTTCAAGAAAGCAAGGTAAGAAGACCACAGAAACAAGCAAAGGGCGAGGGGCTAACAAAAAGCAATTGAAAGGTGGGAATGTTCGCCAACCCGGTATCGCTTCGACAATGAGTGCGGCTCGCGCACCTTACACATCGTTTGGGATGATGGGAACGCGAAGACCAACACCCACAGGGCCGAGGTTTTTGAGTTATTCATCGGGTAAATCGAAAGCAAGAGCCTCAACCAGTCCGCGTGAAAAATTAGCACAGGATGTTCGTCAAGAACTTCGTCAAGATTCTCCTACACAAGACATCACACCACCAATGCCAACAATCACGGCACAGTCGAGAATACCACGCGCTACTCGCGGCTCAAGAGATTCAAAACCACACAGTAAAGCAACCCGTCAACCGAGGACAACTAAAACACCGGGTGGTGCAGAAGCCTCTAAGGACATCGCTCTCGGTGGTGGCGCATCTGCTATGGCCGCTGGTGGTTTGGGTTCATCGGACGCTATTCTCGCATCCGAAGAGTTCTTGAAAGCACAGAAGTTGAAATTAGGCATTTCACCTCGCGACCGTATCGAATACAGACAACTCATTGACCAACTCAATCACGCATTGCGTCGTTTGATGCGTAAAGCGGACGCGAGTGCTGACGATGCTCCAAGTGGTGCTACACCGAATCAAGGCACGAAGCGCATGACATCTGCACCAACAGGACCAACTGAAACCGACCCCGAAGATGACCCTACTATGTGGGGAACTCACCCCTATGATTTGTATGTAAGACGAGGTGGTATGGGATGAGCGATATTATCCTCAAGGGTAAGGGTGTATGGTATCGCGATGGCGAAGGAGTAATGCATCCGCAATCTTTTCCTCCGAAAGATTCCGACCATGAAAAGGTATCTCATTTTCACATCAACAGTAAGACAGGAAAACCGTTCAAAGAATTGGGCGGTAAGGGGTTAGTGGGTAAGTTTCCTATGGAGATTGCCGCTGGTATTTTGGCTCGCGAAATGATGAAACAAGGATACAAAGACGAGTCGGGTGCGAAGAGAAAACCAACAAGTGAATCTTCGGCACTGCGTTTAGCAAAAACAATGTTCAACAACGCGACCAAGAATTTTAACATCACCAAGCGGAACAACGGTGACGACTTTAATACATTAAAAGAACCATTCACGGAGAATGGAAGTTTGCACCCCGAATACTCCAACAATCATTACGGAGGGCATCAACCACGCCGTGTTTCAACCGCGAAGAGAGCGACGCGAACGGAAGATGGTAAACTGATAAATAATCACCCGCGTAATGAAGGACACGCTGAACTTGGACAACACCTTGAATCCTCGGCTTTCCATATTTTTAATGAATTGCGAGAAGAAGCAGAAAAGATGGGTATTGAAACAGAACTCGCGGCACAGCAAAATGTCATCGAGCCTCAACAAATCACAGATGGTGTTACTCATCGCTATACTTCAAATGACAAAGACCCAACATCCAAGTCGAATACAAAATACCCAAATCACTACAAAGACTTACACGCGCAAACTGCGGCATACGGTGAAATATCACCTATGGATATTGTTTCTGTATTACCAAACGACTTCTTTGTCCCGTCAACAGAAGGCGGAATGTCAACAAGAATAATGAATGAACTCAAGGATATGGGCTATGACCAACCTACTGCGAGGGCTATGGCTCGCGCACCTGTTAATCAATTACTTTATGGACGAGGTAAAGACGGTTCAGCGACAGGACTCCGTAAGGTAATTAGCAACATGCGCGCTAAACTACAAGTCGATTCAAACAATGATATTCATGCTATGTTCAAAAATCACCGTGACCACTTCGCGCCTATGATAAGAGGTGGCGATAAAGGAAGAAACCACGCGGCTATTGAAATCATGTCTTTACTAAAACTGGCAGAACAGATGGGAGTCGAGCCGGGTAAATACTCAATGTCGCAATCAGCACCCGAATCCGTGATGGGTGGATGGCAAAAAGTCGCTCTCGCAGAAGGTGGTAGGCAACTGGATATGGCGGCTCTTGGGACTGTTGACGAAGGACACCCTATGAGGGGTAAGTTCGCGGGTAACATGGACCACATTTACGAAAAGTTCCCCGACCACTTAAGCGGCGGTTCACCTGCTGATGTTTTACCAACACAAGCAGTTCTTGAAGATGGACCAATGAGTGAACCTGCACCTGCTTTGACTACACAACCTCAACTCGCGCTTCCTATGGGGCAACAACAAGATATGTCACAATTCAATCCATTCCCTTCGGGAAGAACATTTCAAATGTCCGACGATGACCCAATGGGTGTCATCGCGACAATCATGGAGCGGGTGCAATTACATGACGCGGGTGGCTCTTTATTGACAAAATATGACCCTATGGATTCTTACGACATGCGCACTTTGGGACAAGATGTAGGCATGTCAAGTATTGATGTTCGCGCGATTGCTATGTCAGTTGGTGATTGGGATGTCTTAGCGAAAGCCTTTAGCACTACGCATGATGTGGTTCGCGTTATCAAACGGTCTTGTGGAGGCGTAATCTATGGTTAACAATTGGGAAATAGAATGGAATAGCAGTATGATTCAACACGGTCGCGATACGGGGACTATGGAATTCATTTTCGCAAAAGGCGGCAACCTCTCCGATATGAACTATGTTATGTTCGATGTTCAAGACAACAGTTGGGAACCTCTTATCAAGGCTGTCGCGGAGCGCGAAAACTCTCACCCCGACATCATTCGGAAAGAAGCGGAGCAACAACAACCATTCATGGCTAACCGCAACCAACAAGCCGCGCAACCATTCATGGGGACAGCAGTGACAAGTCCTCATCAAGCAACAAAACAATTCAACACAGCAACGCGAATGAACAATCTCGCTGACTATTCTAATGCAGGTGAAGACGCTACTGCTGGACAGGCATTTCGCGCTGGTAAATATGGAACAGCCGCAGGTAAAGGTCTTGCCGCCGCAGGTCGCAATATCATGGGTGCAGGTAAAGCCGCCGCTGGTGGAATAGCCGGTGCAGGTATGGCCGCTGGTGGTGCGGCAAAAGATTTCGCACAGAATACAGCCGGACCTGCTATGGGTCGAGCATACGGTGGCGCAAAAGAGATGGCCGGTCAAGCAGGTCGAGCCACAATGGATGCTGGTGGTCGCGCACTTCAAGCCGTTAAAGACAGCGGTATGGGTGAGCGTATGAAGAACTTCATGGGTGCGGCAGGTCGCGGAATCAGCGATTTGCGACATGCGCCAGCCGCGGCAAAACAATCATTTGGACAAATGCGAGCCGCAGGTGAGCGCAACAGTAGGAGAGACGCACTCGAAGCCGGTGTTCGTCGCGGAAATAAAGAAAATGAAAAATCATCGAGACAGTTTGTTCCGGGTAGTGCAGACTACGATTCTCAAATGGACGGAGCGCAGGGAAGGACAAGTCAAGGACTCGCTCGCGATTTCAATATAACTCCAAATACGAATGATGCCGGTCAACCGACTCAATCAGTCGAAGATTCTATGCGTGATGAAGTGAAACAGATTGGTTTGAGGAATCAAGGTAAGACACAAGACAAGGATGGTAATGAAGTTGACCTCCCTGCTGGCGAGAAAGATGAAGGGTTCATGGATGGTATGAAGCGACGCGGTGATGAGCGACGCGGTAATAATCAAGCGCAAAAAGAAGGTGCGGCATACGCGCCTTCTAACATGGGAGAAGAAGATGGCATGGCACAAGAAGGAGAAGTGCCACCACTCCCGCGCGGTCCATCAACTGCCGCGGAGCGCGATGCGAATGCAGACATGGTTCCCGAACCGGAGAACACTATGCCGGACTTGACAAATGGACCGGAAACAGGAACTCCACCGGACACAGGCGTAATCAACCCGGGACAGACCGCTACGGCGACTGAAATGGACCCAAGAGAAAAAGCATTCCGCGATATGTTTGGTAGGCAAGAGGATGAGCAAGGCAGTGGATACGCGATGGGTGGAGATTCGGGTAAAAATCAATTGCAAAGGGGTATGGACAGTGAAGTTGATTTATCCAATGTTGACCAACAATTGACAGACGAGATGATTCAAAGTTTGGGAATCAATGACCGCAAAATTGGTCAAGCGATTCAACAAAGACTTCGCGCGCTCCCTCAATATGTCAAAGAGCAAGCGGCTCAAGGTGACACTCAAGCAAAAGAGCGTGTTAAAGACGAAGCCGAGAAGGTTGTTAGCACCATGCCCGATTTACAACAAGGACAACCAACCGACCAAATGGCTTTGAGTAGTAAGAAGCATCAAGCCTCTTGGGATTCTGTTTTGAAAGGACTGAATGTGCGGTGATGGCTTGCAGTCATCATTATCACTCGAAGCGATTGAAGAAATTGACTTTGAAGTAGCAAAGCGCGATTTCAAATTCTTCTTTGAAGAGATTCTTGGATTTCAACTCTCGCATCATCACGAACGCTGGTATAATAATCTTGAAGAGCGCAAACGATACTGTGTAAAAGCGGCGCGTGACCACGGTAAGTCAACCCTCTTTCTCGGCTATATGCTTTGGAAGACGGCCTTCAACCCAAAGACGAAAGCCGTATTGATTTCGCACAGTCTTCATCAGTCAATACACCACATGCGGACACTCAATGATTTGATTGACAGCGTGCCGTTTCTCGCTAAAATGAAGAAGGCTGATTCATGGTCTAAGACATTCTTCGGTTTTTCTAACGGTTCTAACATTAGCGCGAAGTCTGTTGGTGGTGCTATTCGTGGTATCCACCCCGACCTCATTCTATGTGACGACATTCTGTGGGGAACAACTGACACAGAACTTCAAAGAGTCGCGAGTTGGTTCTATGAGGTTCTTGTCCCAACACTTCACCACACATCTAAACTGATGATTGTAGGAACACCGTTCACACCAACTGACCTTTACACAGAACTTGAGAGTCGCGACGGTTATCTCGTTGAAACATACCCAGCCATCAACACAAAAGGCGAAGCACTTTGGCCGGAACGCTGGGACTTAGAATCATTGGATGCGCGCAGGGCTGATATGCCAGCCGTTGCATTCGCTCGCGAATACCTGTGTGAGCCGATGGACGATGTATCAAGTCTGTTCCCATCGACTGTGATGCAAACCGCAAAAGACAATACACTCAAACTGATTGAGCGCGAAACAGGTGACCCCGATGACCAATACTTCATCGGTTGGGACCCTGCTATTTCATCGGACAGGTCTGCTGACTACACGGTTATGGTTGTTCTCCGCCGTCCATCAACCAACCCCGAATTGCTTGAGTTGGTTCATGTTGTTCGTCGTAAGAATATGGACTTCCGAACACAGATTATGGAGATTCAAAGACTCAACGCGAAGTTCAGTCCCGATGTGATTGAACTTGAAGCAAACAACTTTCAGCGTGTGTTCGCTACTGAACTACGCGCAGACACAGACCTCCCTATCAAAACATTCATCTCCACACGCCAACGCCGTGAATCACTTCTCATGGGGTTGGTGTTACGCTTTGAGAACGAGCAAATGCGATTGCCGTGGGGCGATGATAATTCGCGAACAGTAGTAAGTGAGTTAGAGCGCGAATTGATGATGTTTGGTATGAGTAAAAAGGGACGGCTTGATAGCATTGGTCGTCACGATGACTTCGCTATCGCTCTCGCTTTGGCTCATTGGGCTACTACTGAATTCCGCGAACGAGTGGTTGACATTGATGATATGATGGCGGGGATGATTGATTGATTTTTCCTTTTGACGAATGGGGTTTTTAGTAATGCACGAACCAATAACAGCAGAAGAATTAGCAATGATGAACGATGAAGACATCGCGAAGAGCGTGTCGTTCTGTGATTGCTGTTCGCCGTTTGAAATAGCAACAAGTGTTCTCAAAGCAAAAAAGAAAAGCAAACCGTTTCATGGTTATAATCCAAACAAACACAGTAAGAAAGGTGGCTTGAATGCGAAGGGTCGAGCCGCCGCTAAACGCAAAACAGGCGCGAATCTCAAACCTCCTGTCACCAAAAAACCAAGTTCACTCAAGCCGGGAAGCAAGTCGGCCAAGCGTAGGAAGTCTTTTTGCGCGCGGATGGGTGGCATGAAAGGTGCAACAAGCAAAGGTGGCAAATTGACTCCAAAAGGCGCATCGTTAAAGAGGTGGAATTGTTAATGGGAAAAACTGTTGCGTATAACAGTTGTTGTTACGCAACGGATAAAATATACCCATACGGTTTCTGCAAAAAATGTTGGATTAAGAATGGTAGTCCAAAAGTGATGAGTTGGAATAAAAGAAAGGTGAACAATGTTGCGAATTGATTTATCCGATGAAACAGCATTCATTGATGCTATTTTGAAAAATACAATTCAAGGTGCATCTTTTGGTGACGCACCCAAGCCTAATCAAGAGGGAGAGGGGACAGCAAACGCGAACCCAATACCTCCTAAACCGAACGAGATTGAAGAGGAAAAAGAGCAAAAAGAGATTGCTCAACAAGTTGCTCAACAACTCAAGCGTTCTCGACCTAACGGTGATTGGTTCAACAGCATGTTTGGTCGTAATGCTGGTGACTTAGTGAAAGACTTACGAATGGCGCGTCGTGTTAACAAGAGTATGCGTGAGGCTATTGATGAAGCCATTGATGCTATTCGCATCGCGAAAAAACAAGAAGTCGAAGCGACTTTGGAATCAATAGGGTGGATTGGTAAGCATGACACAACAGTTCGTAATTTAGGTATCAACGACCGTGACCTTCAAGCGTTACGCAAACATGGCATATCTCGCGAATACGCATTAAGAAGAGCGTGTCTTCAATGGGAGAAAGCCAACGACACTATCAGTAAATTACTTCTCATAGAGGGTGACTTCGACGACAATCAGCGACAACTATGGGTTGATGCTCAAGAAGTCAAAAAGAACGCAAAGAAGGAATGGAAAAACTCACTTCATTCTGTTGACAATATCAAAAAGACCGATGCAATTTTTCTCGCGAAAGCCGCAAACATCCTTGAAGAGCGCGGACCTCTTTCAAGTAAAGAAGTGTTCAATAGTATGCAAGGAACAAATCATTTAACAACTCAAAAATTATCCGCTTTGTTCAAGATGCATGGTGTTGAATATGACATAGAGAAAATTGGTATTGGTTGGGGTCTTGTTCGCGACAACAGTGTAATTTTCAAAGATGTGTGGGCTTACGCCGCGGGTTTCCTTGATGCTGATGGTTACATCACTATCACGAAGCGTCTTGAACCAAGAGCAGGTTTCATTGCCACAGGAGAACGAGGTAAGTTACACTGCGAGCAGTTGCATAAAGCACTTGGATGCGGCGTTCTTCAAACTGATTTGAAGATTCATAAAAACAGCAGACGAACACAACACCGATTACAATTTTACAGTGAGAATGATTTGCGTAAATTGATGAAAGGCATTACTCGACATCTCCGCATGAAGAAAGGACAGGCTGGTGCAGTTGTTGAACTACTCGATATGCGCGGTCGTAAAACTGACATCATCAAATCACGCCGCGATGAACTTTACCGCATCGTTAAATGGCTTAATTGGAAAGATGTTCCCGACAAGCGTGAAGAACTCTTGAAAGAGTGGAACATTGATGAAGTGGGAGTTCGTGCCATGTTTAGTCGGGACGGCGAAACCCTTCGTCTTCTTGACGATGCTACCCGACTTGTGGAGATGATGTGATGGCAGAAGAAAAAGGCTTAGTGGGGCGTTTCTTGTCAACGCTGACGAAGCCATTCAGTAGGCGAACAACACCCGAACCAATGATGCCGTTATGGAAGACGGGTATCCAAGAACCCGTTCTCGTTCAAGGTGTATCAATTCCGGCACTTTACGCGACGGTTCAAGAGTCAATCATTCTCCGAACAACTATCAACACACTATGTCAAGAGATATTCCGTCGCGGGTATTATTGGGAAAAGAAGTTTCACAAGAAATGCACAAACTGTGGCGAAGAATATCAACATGATACTGTGCAAGAATGCCGAATTTGCGGCAAAGAAAAATTCGATAGTCCCGACGCTGACCAAATCATTTACCCGCGGTGGTTGATGAAAGAACGCAACAGTATGGACCAATCATTCCTTGAAGTCATGAAGGAGATTGAATGGGACTTAGACATCGTTGACGACGCTTTTTTACTGCTCATCAAAGAGTATTTCCTCGACCCCGATACTGGCGAGATAGAATTTTTCCGTGTCAAAGAACTTGTCCGTGGTGACCCAACATTCATGCGTATCGTTGCAGACAAAGCAGGTAAGCGCGGAGGGCGATACCTTCTGTGTCCTATTCATCGTGATAAAACATATCCACATAACGGTGACTATGATAAGTGTGACTCATGTGAACTCCCATTACAAGATGTTCATTACATCAATACTGCTGGGAGTGGTAAAACACAATACTACATCGACGGTGAAGTGTTACACACATCAAAATTCAACCCATCTAAACTGTATGGTCGCTCACCTGTTGCCAGCATGTGGAGACAGGCTCAATCACTCACAGCGATGGATACTTACATTTATCTCGCGTATCAAAAGCGAAGAATACCACGCGGTGTTCTTGCTATCACAACAGATAACATTCAATCAACAGCGGCCTTTTGGAAAGGTGCGGAAGAGAAGATGGAGCGCGACCCTCATTACATTCCAAAGGTTGGTATTGAATCAGCATCGGGTCGTGGTAAAGTTGAGTTTGTTCGTTTCATGGATAGTCTTGATGAGATGCAATACGCGCAAGTTCGTGACGAAATCCGAATGCGCATAGCGGCTTTCTATGGCGTATCCAATGTGTTCATGATGGATAGCGGTAAGTCCGGTGGACTGAATAATGAAGGAATGCAAATCCTCGTTACGAATCGCGCTGTTGAATCGGGACAGAAGTTATATTCACGCGAATTGTTCCCAAGAATGCTTGACCAAATGGGTGTCGAAGATTGGACACTAACTCTTTATCCGAACGAAGAAGAGGATGAAATAACAAGGCTACGACGCGATGAACAAGAAGTGAACATTGCACAGCGTATGCAACAACTTGGTTTCCAACCCGAATTAACAGAAGACGGTGGTAGCGATATACGCTTCACCTACACAAAACCCGAACCTCAACCTCAAGAAGACCCTAACGCCGCAGGTGGCGGAATGCCACCGGGCGGAATGCCACCGGGCGGAATGCCGCCGGGTGGTGGTATGCCTCCACCTATGCCGCCGGGGGGCGGCGGGATTCCTCCACAGGGTGGGGGCGCGATGATGCCACCGGGCGGTGGTGGGCTTCCACCCGGCGGGGGAGCGTCCCCACCACCGGGAGGCGGTCAAATTATGATGATGGAGAAAGGTGGCGCAGTTGGACTCGGTGAAGGAACAGGGCAACGCGACAACGGACCTGCACCTATCTCATCGGAAACTCATCAATCGGGTGCGCCATCACCTAAGAAAAATCAACACGGTAAAGACAAGACTCCTTTAGAACAAGCGTTAGATAGCGTTAGAGCCGCGCAAGACCCTACAAGTAAGAATAAAGAAAGCGGGTTTTAGCGATACATTCAAAGGCGGCGCGGTCATGGCTTACTGCATGAGCAACCTTCTCAATAAGATGGACCCTATGGTGCGCAAACTGGAATCAGCAATGTCCGAGTTCAAAGTTGCACTCGCAAACAACGACCTTGTATCAGCCGAACAGTTCCTACGCAGTATCAACGCGACCGCTGACTTCCTCGCTGATGATGTCACCGCAATTTACAAATCACAAAATGAAGTAAAGGTAATTGGAGTCAATGACCGATTCGCTGGTGGCGCACCTGTTATGCAATTCAACAGCACTCAAGGTGTTATCGCGAAAAGCGAGCGACCTATGGGTTACATCGGACCGGATAGAATTGGTGGACACTTCAAGAAACAAGGACAGGTGTGAGCGTGTCCGATGATACAGATGCTATGATGTTGATGAAAGCCCTCATCTCCAAGATGGAATCTATGGATGTTGAACTTAACAATATGCGTAAAAGTATGAACACACCGGAATTATTTCTAAAGCGCGCTGGATTTGTTCGCGCTAAAACACCTCAAGCAGAAGATGTGTGGGGTGACCCATTACGCGGTGACCGAGAGGATGTTATTTCTAAAGCCGCTAATGCTATTGATGAATCGGGTATGAGTATGCCTTCTTCAAATGAAGAATGGCATGATATGAATTGGGACGATATTCACGCGATGGCTAACACAGCCGCGCAAGTCGAAGGAAGGAGAGTTGACCAATGAAGCCAATGAAAGTTGAAGCAGGTAAGTTTGCACCCGATGTTGATGAACTGGTTGCGAAAGCAGAAGAATTGATTGTGAAAGTTGACAAAGAAACAAAAGACTTCGGAACAGAAAGTGCCGACCTCTTTGCAAATGTCACAGGCAGTGAGCCTGTCCGCACAGGGTATTACGACACCAACCAACGACGAATCACCGTCGAGGATGTAAAGCGCACAGACCCTAAAAAAGAAGAGATTAAGTTGGACTCTATGCAACATTCATCACACGATAATGCTTTAGAAGCACATGAGAATAAAGCGGGTGACCCATCCGACAAGAATCCTCAAGGAGCATACAATCTCACCGATTATTCTTGAGGTGGTGAAGTGTGCGCGAAGATGCATTGCAATACCACAAGCGTATAGTGGATGAATTCACTTACGCTTTAATCAACAAAGCAGATGCTCGCGACGAAGCGGTCAATGTTCTTCTAAGTGCTAACAACTTGGAGAATCAAGGATACACGCAACCCCTATTCAAGAAAAACGCCAAAGCGTATATTGATGAACTCCAACCCGAACTCCAAGTTAGGAACCCCTCGGATAGAGGGATGGAAAGAATTTTTTCCGGTGGTTCGACAATCCATGAACCAGCACCGTCGCGTCATCATAAGGCAAGACCTTTGTTTCACAGCGATGATTGGGCTAAGGCGATGATGACCGGCGATGAAAAATCAATTGATGCAATGGTGAGAATGGCTATTGGTCGCCGTTTTGATGATACTATACCCAACATTGCTGAACGCGGTGATGACATCGTGGGTAAGCATTCTATGTTCAAAACACTCAATCTTCACCCTTCGCGCAAAGATGAAGTTGCTTATGGAGAAAAACCATTGTGGCAACAACTCAACAGATACCTTTACGGCAATAAAGGAAAAAACGCTGAAAGGCTCAACGAAGCGATGATAAAAACAGCAGATGGTCTTCACCCCGTTCTCAAACAACAACACATGTTCGGTAAATGGAGAGGGAACAATGTCACCTTAAAATCAATTTACAAGACTGGTAAAGATGAATTCATCAAGGCTTTTGGTGAACGCTACGGTAAGGGTCATGACTTACTTGCTCACCCTATGCTTGATGAACATTTCATGCGCGTAAAGAATTGGGAAAACGAAGGCGTTCCTCGCGAAGAAATTTTCGATTTATTGTTTGATGATGACGGTAACACAATACGCGATGGTGACGGTAAGCAATCTCCTATTCAACAACTACGCGAATTGGCGGATGGATACAACGACACGCGCAGAAAACCAGTCAAAGACCAAAGAAACTTCGGTCGTATCGGTGACGATATTCACCGTCTTGGTATATCCATGCTCCCCTATGATGACATTTACAAAATCAAAAGATGGATGCTGGAAACAAGTGGAGGTGTTCAAGAAGACGGCTCAATTGATGATTCATTCATCAACAAGATTCTCGGACCCGGTGCGCGAGGATACATGGCTAACCACGCTTATCTCATGGATAACATGTTGAATACTCTTTACGCTGGTGGCTCAAACAGAAACGGTATGAACCATGTTTTACCAAATCGCTTTACAGAAAGAGCCGCACGCGAAGCAAAAAAAGACATTGATGAAAAGCACCAAGACATAAGAGAGAAGTTGGAAGACAACAAGTGGGGTAGGATTGAGGATGATACGCTACAAAACGCTTTACAAGATGTTGACTTCAATCAAATGGTTGGACGATATAAAGAAAAACACGCTGATAGCGAAGTCATTGAAGATGATGACAACCCTCAATATCCACACATAAACGAGAGTGAATATGGCACTTTCATTTACATGACATCGGAATTGCCCGACATGAAAGACTTAGTGAACCACGGACTCTTTGAAGACGATGAACTCAAAAGCATTATCGAACAAAGTTTGATTTCGTATGGGTCAAAAGAATACGCGGACATAATGCGACAAACATTACAGGGTTATACCCACACTCATAAAACAAACGAAGAGTTTGATATGACAAAAGAACCACTAATTTCAAAGTCACCCCTCGGTATTTTGATGGAAGGGGTTGGTCACAGAAGAGGTAACGCGGATGGAGAAAGTGCCGACTTCGGTGTTCATTATCAAGAATCTATGCCTAACATGCTTTACTCACCTTTACCCGAAAGAAGGTTTATGCTCCCATCGCGAGGTGAAAAAGAAGGTGGTGGGTCGCGTAAATCAGTTGAGCAAATAAATGAGTTCGACCCAGCGAAGGCGGATGATGAAGGTCAAATGAGAGTTGACTTAGAGCGAACACTGCGCAAATACAATATCCAAAACTACGAAGAGCAGTTGGCTCAATTCGATAACGGTGAAGTTGTTCGTCTTGAAGTTCCGCGCAAAGAGACAACTTCACAAGATGTAGCAGAAGGTATCATCAATCCTTTCGCGGCAGAAGAAAACCCCGAAGATTTGCTAAGACCTCAAGAACAGTTAGAAGAATATACGGAAGGTATGCCTTCACCGATGACTCCCGCGACGAGAGGCTTGAACTCATGGATGATGGCACACGGTAACTATCTCGGTGTTAACATGAAAGACCATGTTGGGTTCACTGCTCTCGATGGCTTACCTGTTCAAAGCACAGAAGCCTCGCTTCATACCCCAATGCTGACTACGCGCAAATCGAGAATCAACGCACAAAGTAATGGTAAGAGAAGAATGTTTGATAGGCGTGAGATTGAGGGTGGTAAAGGCAATTTCGGTATCACCAAGAACAACCACTCTCAAGAAGACAAGATGATGATAGACGCGGGGTTACTCGGTCTGCATAACCCGTTAACTCAACACGATGATGCCGCTTTGGAGTTCTTTAACAAACTCATGAATGGTGAAATCGAGAACCCATTACAGGCTATCAAAGACGGTTCGCATCACAAGGACATCATAGGCTATGGTGGCAGAACGGGTCGAGATATGATGAGAGAGATTAGCGAGGGTGTTGAAGAACCAACTCAATTCGCGATATATCACAAAGAAGATTTAGACAATTACAACATGCTCAACTTCAATGACACATACGAATTACCCGACGCGCAAGTGCAAAACATTCGTTCGCGAGGCAGACTGCTACAAGAACTGAAAGGTCTTGACCAAGAATACATTCAAGCAAAACAAGCAGGTGATGATACCGCTATGGGTAATCGTCATGAGGAACTTGAAAAAATGCTCAAAAACTACAAAGATGACAAAGGTAAAGTTGTTGCTTATCGTCAACATGGTGACGAAGAAAACCCTGCATTGTCGGCTCTTGTCATAGCACCAACCCCTTCTTATCTCGCTTCGCAACATCAAACGATGTTAGGGAGTGCATTACAAATCGCTCGAAAAAACAACGACGAAGACAGTCAAGAGATGATTGAGAAAAGAATGATGGAGATTCGCCGCGCCGCGCCACCTCTTGATGGTGGTGAAGTAAAGTTGAATCATTCCAATCAACGAATATCAAACCACCTTGATACTTTGCGCGGTGTTGAAAAGATATACAAAGCATTGCAACCTGCGATAGAAAAAATATATCCCGATGTTTATACTAAGGAAAATAACGAAGCACACGCGGCTACTGCCTACACACTCAAACTCGCGGAACAAATACTACACATGGAACCGGATGAGAAGAGAAAATTGTTTAGCGGTGAAAATAACATCAAATTGGGTGGTAAGAGTGCATCATTCGACTTATCAACTGACGAGGTTGAAGCATTAGCCAACATCAAAGTCAAGCGTGATACACACCAAGACTCTTCTTACCAAGCCAGTGAAATGAAAGATGGTATCTTCGGCGGTGTTCAACCAAGTGGATACAAGGTGATGTCACACCTCGCGAAAGACTCAAACGAAATTGATGAAGAAGAAATAAGAATGTTCGACACGATAATCAGTAGCGTGAAAAAAGCCGCGGCACAACAACAAATCAGTTTCGATGAAGCATTCAAAGCAAGATACCACCCAGTATCGAAAGACGGTCGCGCTATACGAGGTGAAGAAAAAAGTGAAGTTTATGACATCATCAACATTCCTAAAAGGAGCGGAAACAATTTCGTTTTCAATGATGGTGGCTTATTTCATGGTCAAGACATGACAAGAAGTGGTGGAGAAAGCATTCTTGATAAAAAAGGCAATCCTATCAACATGAACAAAGAGCGCGAACTCATAGTAAAGTTGCTTCATAACACGGTGAAGCAAACAAGAGAAGGGAGCGATGTTGGATTAGATACAAAGAAACTGCAAAGTTTCAAAGGTTATCTTCCAAGTAAAGCAAGAAAGTTGATGGATTTCAACAAACCATCAAGTCTGCAAAAGATTGCTTCTTTACTTAACGACTCCACTTCAACACAGATATTTGACAAGTCATCATCAACAGAAGAGTCAACTGTGATAGGTGGGAGTAATTTCAATAACGCTCCTGTTGTGCCAATTCATACAAGCGCGGATAAGAAGTTTAACAGTGGGTTCGGGACAACTACACCATTCATCGCAAGACCGGGCGCGATGGCAGATGGCAATTTGTATTTGGAAGACAACGATAATCATGTGTATAATCCTCCTTCACCGCAACAGATGGTGTTTCCGCGAGATATGATGAGGCGCGTTAACCCTGCACTCAAACCCCTCGACCCATCAACCGCTACAACTCACATGGTCGGGTATCAACACTCCGATAACGAACCAAACCCAAACACGCGTGTAGGTCAAGCCATCAATCAAACAATGGCTATGCAATCGGACATGCCATTAACACCGGGAGCAATGCAATCCACAGACCCTTCACTTTTCGCTCATTCTTCACATCTTCTTGATGTCGCGCTTGATGACACACTCATCATTAAAGACGATGGGAAACCACAACCAGTCAAGTTCATGCATCGCATTTTCGATTTAGAAGACTTGAAGCAATTGCGCGGATTTGTTGGTGATTGGGTCATCAGCCTCTATCCTCAAGGTGAACATATCATCGCGACAAAGAAAGGTAAAAAGATGACCGCTTACGGTGCTGACGGTGACATTAAGTTGGATAAGATATTCAATGAAGAAGTCACTAAAGTGTATGAGAAAGATTTCGTAGTCCATGCTATACTGCATGACGGGATAATGACTGTCATTGATTTGTTGAAAACAGCAGACGAAGAAACACACAATATGCCAACGAAAGACCGCATCCGTCATCTCCGCGCTCAATATGAATCAAGTGAACACATTAAAATGCCCGAACCAATTAACACCAAGCGTAGCGATGATGAAGGATTATCCGTTGCGGTTGAGAGTTTGCAGAACGAAAACAACATGGATATTCTTTTGCGGGATGCTAACGCTACATACATGAAAGGTGAACCTCGTCACCCTAAGTGGGTGCTGTTGAGTAAAGAAAAAATGGTTGATGTCATCATACTTTCGCGTGCTGGTAAAAACTACACCATCGGTGTCGGACCACTCATGAATCCCGAACACTATGGTAAGCGCGCACAGCAAGTTGGTAAAGAACACTACATGAATGTAGGGAGCGCAAAAGGCCCACGCGGTTTCAATGTCGGTGACTTCGCCACTGTTCGATGCACAGGTGTAAGTGCATCTAAGAGTGAACATCCAGTGTATCGCATCCGTTCAGCCAAGTTGACGGACGCTGAACCACTCGCCGCGAACAGTGTTGAAACACTCGCTATATTGGCTGGTGACCATCACATTCCTCAACAAGTCAATATGAAGAAAGGGAAAATCACAATCATGTTCCCCGCGTTCGATGATGAAGTCATTTGCAAAACCCACAAAGAAGACGGGTTTTGGTATGTCGAACCTCAATCATCTATATGGGGCAATGAGTATCTCGTCAAGTTAGCCAACGACCAAGAAGCGTATTGGGAGGCTAAAGCCATTTGGTTGCTAAAGAGAGAAGAGTCCGATGAACCCGAATATGATGAAGTGAATCCCGAACCACCAGCAGGTCACTCCAAGAAACCAAAGAAGATTCTTGAAGAAGAGGAAGAGGTCATTAAGCGCGGTCTTGAACTCATGGAGCGCGGTTTGGAACATCTCTCTAAAGAAAAGATTACCAGCACAGGTGTTCAAGGTCTTGGGATTGGATATGCGAGTCTTGACCACTCACCGCGAGGCCCGACCGAGAATATCCGCGACGACACTATGCCCGACTTCGACCCTCAAGCGCGAAGAGATGATGAATTACAACCAGCAACCGAGAAGAAAACCAAGACACTGCGAACCAGTGAAGGAGAAACTGCTCGTCTAAAAAACAACGGCGTTGTCGAAGTTGATGATAGTTCCTTTGATATAGCATGAGTTAGAGTTGGGTTGCAATGGCGATTCTCGCGGCTCCGAGTGTTTCATCCAACCCCCTTGTTCTCAAGGGCATGGGTGATGACCTTATCGTTGCTGGATACGCGTCCGTCGAAATGGTTGACAAGCAGGGTGATTTAATCACCCGCGCCGCTCTCAAAGACGCTTTTGGCGGCTTCATGAAAGCAGACGGATTCCGCAATGTTCAACTCGCACACTCCAATATCCAAGTCGGAACAGTCATTCCTTCTTACACTGATTCAAGTGGTCGTCTTTGGAAATCCGAAGTTGACGACACAGGAATGTTCGTAGTCATTCAACTACGCGGGGACATTGAAAAAGCCCGCGAAGTTGCATCCGAAATCCGTAAGGGCAACCTACGGTCTTTCTCAATTGGCGGTCAAGCCTTTGAGAGAGTCAACAAGAGCGACCAAACCCGCGGTGATTACCGCGAAATTCGTCGTATGGAACTCCATGAAGTAACGATTTGTGAAAAGGGTATTAACCCCGAAGCGCAATTTCGTATCCTCAAGGAAGACACAGGAAATGATACAATGACCGACCCAATGAATGAACTGCAAAGCGTTCTCGAACGACTGTCTAAGAAACTTGACGATAAAGACAAGGAAGAAGACAAGAAACTCGATGATAAGAAAGACAAAGAATCCAAAGAGAAAGGCATCGAAGACATGCTCGACGCGAAACCTAAAAAGAAGGAAAGCAAAAATCCTTTCGGTGACGACGATGAAGATGAAGATGAAGATGACGAACCTTTGGAAGAAATGGCATACGGAGAAGATGATATGACGAACAAAGCAGATGATATGATTACGACTGACTACTTGACTTGGTTAGAGTCAACCGTGAAGAGCGCAGGTTTCGATGCCCGCGCCGCTCGCAACCACTTTAACAAAGGCTACGGACCGGGTGAATCCGGCTACGACCATCGCGGACAAGGTTCTCTTGAAGGTGCTGGCGAAGACGATTCAAGCAAGCGACCTAAGATGGACATGGGAGCCGCACCAAGCGGAAACAAGAATGTCATCAAGGGCGATTACCTCAACGCTTCAAATGTTTCAGCAAGTGAAGTTGAAGCCGCTTACGAAGTATTCAAAGCCGCCGCAAAAGAACAAAAGTTCAAGGCAGACCTTAATGGTGAATTCACAAACAGGTTCTTGAAAGAAGAAAAGCATGAAGCAGATACACTCGCAAAGGCTAACTTTGATTCTCGCGGACCAATGGTTGAACTACAAAAGGCAGTCATCGCTCTCAACAATCGAATCGACAATGTTGCTTCAACCTCATCCACTATTGCAAAGTCCGCTGGACAAGCAACAGTTACCATTCCCGAAACCGCCGAACTTGCAGACATGTCGTGGGACGATGTTCACCGACTTGCTGGTAAAGCGTTAACAGGAGGCGATTATTGATGGCAAGAAATTATGTAAGAACAGTGCAAGACATGGAGCGATACTACTACGGTGGCGCATCCTCAACCGGATATACCTACGGAGCAGGTGACATTCTCAAGGCAGACGCGCCTTTGATGTCCTCAACCGCTGGAACTTATCAAGCGATTTACGGACGAAAAGTATGGTCACAATTGAACCAAGAATTCAATGCCTTCTCTATTCTTCCTAAGAAGCCGTGGGAAAGAAGTGGATGGCGTATCCTCACTGGTCGCGCTGACTTCGAGAAAGGTGGCGGAATTGCAGAAAACGGAACACTACCGGACACAAGCCGACCGGAATTCCTGCATGTTGCCGCAAAGCCAAAGACCGTCGCGCACACTTTCGACCTATCGGAAGTTAGCATGTTCTTGTCCGACAAGGATGATGGATTGGGCGATGTCCGACAAGTTCTCAAGGAAGAAATGGGTAAGCACCACGCTGAACATATCAACCGAATGATGCTTGAAGATGTTGACACACCTGCTGGCAACGACTTTGAATCTCTTGACCGTCTTACATCCGACCCGGATAAGATGACCACAGGAACAAACCACATCAGTGCAACCACCGACCACGACATTTACTCAATTACTCGCGACGGAACAGCAGATTTCCACAGCGCAGAAGTTGATGTTTCCGCTGATTCAACTACCAACCGTAACCTATCCCTCAATCAACTTGATGGATTGTTCCAACAACTTTGGACTCGCGGTGGTAACCCGAAGGTTATGCTCACTGGATACGACACTTTGATGCGCGTTCAGCAACTCCTACAATCCCAACAGCGATTCATGGACAGCAAGCGCGTGACTCCAACCTACAACGGTGTAAAGGGTGTTCCCGGTCTTGAGGCTGGTTTCATCGTCGCAACCTACAACGGTGTGCCAATGATTCCAACAAAGGATATGCCACAAGATGGAGCAGGTTCTCTCTCTCGTATGTATTATCTTGACACAGATTACTTGTGGTTCCAAACTGCAATCCCGACACAATACTACGAATCCGGTATCGAAACCGGCGACCCATTCGCGATTAACCGTCTTGGACAAGAAGGACTCTATCGAACTATGGGTGAGATGTGGTGTTCTTTCTTCGGCGCAAGCGGCTCTATTCGCGACTTACAATGAGGTGATTGGATATGGTAAATACAACAACAACAACAGAAAAGGGACTAAGCATTAAAGTAGCCGACAGCGATTTTACGCTGGTGGATATTCTTGCAGATATTGACATGAGAACAGGGACACCTGTTGACGAAACATCTTGGTTAGGTGCATCCTATCCGGGCGACGCTTCGTTGACTTCCTCCTTTGGACCTCAACAGACAGACCGAGCAAACAACGGTGGACTACGAATGGTCACCTTTACGGTGAACATCGTTCAAGCGGCAACCGTCGAGCCTCTATTGCTCTCGGCTGGTGCTTCAAAGATTCTCGGAATTGTCGGATACGCTTCGGCAACTGCCGCGAAAGATGTGACAATCACAATGACCAACACAGGTAAAGTGGGTGCAGACGCAACAGTCGCGCCTCTCGCAACAGGTGGAGCATTGCCTTGTCTTGTCTTGGATTCCGAAGGAGCAAACCAAGTAGTGCAGGTTACTGTGCTACTACTCGGTGCTTGAGGTGATTCTTTCTGCCTACAATAACCTACAAAGGTCCGCGCAAAACAGGCGCAAACATGGGCCGCTTGGGTTGGTGGGTTTGGGGTCAAGCGCGAAGTGTCACAGCCTCTTGGCTTGATGATAACCGCGCGGCAGTTGATGGGCCGGAGTTTTTGATTGAAGGATATTCTTTCGCGACGACGACCTTAACTGACAACTCAACCCCCGATATGACTTGGACAAAGGGTGATATTTTGTCTTGGATGGATGAGAAGGGTGTCCAATACTCTTCTCTAAACACCAAAGCAAACTTGCTCGCGAAGATTGAAGCACACCTCAATCCTTCCGAAGAGTCTATAACCGAGGCGGAAGAAGCAGAAACAACAGGAGATGAACAATAATGGCATTTACTTTTACAACCGACAGCAGACCTCACAGCATTGGCGACTTAGTGCTTCTTAGCGGAACATTTGCCGCGACAGGAGTGGATGTGGGCGCAATTGACCTATCATCGCACCTTAGTGACATTCTAAGCGCGACAGTCAATGGTGACACGGAAGACAACACAGGTGGCGGCGTGGACGGAGCATTGGCTCTTATCACATCGGCTACAACTCTAACCATTGATTGCGTTAGTGGCAATACTGGTAAGTGGACAGCAATAGGTCGCCGTTGAGGTGATTTATTTTGACCGATACCAAAGTGTTTGAGTTCACACCCGAACAGTCGTGCGAAACAGGTGCGGCAGTAGCGGGTGGCGTTCAAAAAGTGCTTGATGATTATACCAACGGCAAAGCAGTCGAAGGTATTACATCATACACCATGCAAGGCAATCTCTATGTTGTGGTAGTCACCGCTTGAAGGTGATACTATGGACTTACATGAACTACAACGACTCGAAAAACAAGGCTGGAAAAAGGCCGAAGAGTCGATGACCAAGACTGATGAGAAAGATAAGTTGAAGGGTGTTGTTAAGCGTCAAAACATGAAGACGCGCAACATTCGAGATATTGTCAACATCGGTCAAGGCACTCGTTGTAATTTCTGCGGTATGTTACACTTCTGCTATCTTGAACGATGCGGAGCATGTAAGAAACCAATGAACTACAATCTCGCTAAAACAGAAGAGGTGATTTAATGAACCCTATGGAACGAGCGTGGACATTACTCAAAGAGTTGACCGCGGAGCAAGAAGAAAGGTTACAGGAGATGTCGGAGTCGGGTATGGGATACGCGGTTGACCAAATGCGTGAAGCATACGAAGCAGGGAACGAGGCTGAACAACAAGCGCGTGATACCAAACCTGCGATGACACCCAAGATTCAACAAGATTATGTCAATCCTCTCGCGGCTATGCAAGAGAGAAAGGATTCAGCGGCGGCGGTAAGAAGAGCAAAGAAAGAAGGGCGAGCAAATAATCCAAATTACAAAGCGATGTTAGAAGCGCATGAGGCAAAATATGGTCCTATGAAGAGGCGATGATGTATGCCAACAGTCTTTCAAACAGGTGAACGCGAAGGACGACCGCTATTCCCCGATAGGCTTTACTACACATCCGCGCAGAAAGTAGCAGACATTCTGCAAGTGCCTTTACCCGACCCTGTGTATCTATCAGCAGATGATGGTTCAACTCATATTGACATATCCCCCGCGGATTTTCGATTAGTCGGGTTTGAAGTAGGCGATAAAATTGACATCACCAGCGATGCTGAAATGGGCGAAGAGAGAACGGTGACAACCGTTGCTCGCGCTTCCGGCAATGTCCGGCTATCATTCAGCGACAGTTTAACAGGAACATACACAACCGCGCAAAACGCAGAAGTGCAGAACTTACAATCATTCACAAACGGCAAGCGTAAAGGAATTACACGCAAACAAGTCGAAACTCTCATTCTCCGAACACAAGACAAGATTGACAACCTTACAAACAACGCATGGCGACCTATGTTGCAGACTGCGGAATACATTAACTTCGATACATACAAGCCATACCGACGACGATATTATACAGATTATGTTGGTTCTGTTCCATTGATGTTCCGAAACGCGCAACACATACTTCGACTTGAAATATGGCAAGGTGCTGACTACCGCGAAATAGCCGCGGCTGAAATCCGATTGAAGATTAACGACTTCACCCAAATCACAGCCGACACTGACAAGGTGTTCCTTTGTCCCGGTGGTGGCGGTGTCGCTACACTCACAGCAGGTGACGGGTCATCCAAGTTTCGTTCACAGTTTGACAATGTAAGCACAGCGCAACAACTCGCAGACCTCATCAACATGGATGCGCGCAAAGGTAAGAACCCAACAGCCTTCAATCCATCTTTCGTCTTTGAAGATGTAACCGAGGCTGATGGAACTATCGAAGCAAATGTTCATCATGAGTTTATGGCTTCCGCGAACGCTGATTACGGTGGCGGTCAAATCAAAATCAGTTCTATGCGCCGTGGTGACGCAGGAGAGAACGCCACCTATGCTTGCACATCACCCGGTATCACATTCACAGGAGCAACAGACACAACCAAAACAGTGTCTTCATCCACAACCACCACCATCGTTGTCGATGATGTCACAACCCTTGCTCCATACGGTATCATCAACATAGGTGCAACATACGGATACTACACCAGCATCACAGGAACTACGCTCAATGGTGTCACTGACCTCGTAGGTGACATTAGCGCGGCGGCAACCAATGGTGCTAAACTTCATCAAAAGAAATTCAAGATTGATTATGTTGGAACAACCACAGGTGACGAAGGCCGTCTTCGCGATTGGTGGGCTGACTACGATATGGGTATCATTTACTTCAACAACTCATACCCTTACTTCTCATGGAACGCCGTTAAGGTGTCCTATGTGTATGGTGAACGATATGTCGAAAAAGCAATCGAAGACATTTGCACCAAGTTGGTTGCGATGGATTTGATTCTGTCCGATGACAGAAGCGTGCTACTACCCGAAGGAACACAGAATGTGGACTTGGGTAGCAAGTATCAACTATTCAAAGCGCAGGTGGCTGAAACACTACCGCGCTATACAGAAGTAATGACGGTGTTGTGATGCAAGAAGCAATCAAGAAGGCTATCGCTAAGGCCATGATAGAGCCTATCAAGCAAGCACGCGAGAACAGCGTGTTCAGCGACAGTGGGCGAGTTTTCCTCGATGCCGCCGCTATAACCTATGATGCATCAGTTAGCGACGGAAAGTTGATTGACGCAAGTGGAAAAGAGATGAGTGCGGATAGTCCCGAATACAAAGCCATCGTCAACATTGCAAAGATACAAGCACGCGCACAATCAAGTGTAGGGAGTGATTTGATTGGCCCTTGAGTCTGTTGAACTCATCAAAGGTATTCTCACCGATGGGTGGAATCGCGGTAACACAGACCAGCGAACACCTATCGTTGAAGACATCACTACGGTTGAGGCTGGTCGCGGTAAGCGTCTTGACCTCACCAACAAAGACGCTATCCTTCTTTACGAAACTGTTCACAACGAAGAACAGCCCGAAGTGTTCTATGATTTTGTCCACACGCGAATCAATGTAACAGTTGATGCGCGAACAATGAGTGGGAGAAAACACCTCATGAAAATTGAAGATGAGGTTCGGCGTATCATCCACAGCAAAAGAAAGGGCGATGGAGTCAATTTTGACCGACTGCTTTATAAGATGAGAACTGACCTTTCGGATAGAACGAAGAGGCTACATCGCATGACCTTCCAAGTCGAAATAGTGATATTCTCGGAACTCATCGCGTAGGACAAGGCGGAGCAGATAATATGGCATCAACAGTGTATAAAGGCGACCTATCCGAAGTGACATTCGGTAAAGAATGTGGATTAGCATTAGCCTTTGATGGCTTCGGTGGACTTCGTTTCGCGACAAATGCCGCTGGCACTGAAATCACTTTCACAAGCGCGACAGAAGGTTTCTTCTCATCCGGTTCACTTTTGCGATACCCTGCTGGTATGCTCGTCGGCTCTCAACTTCGCGTTATCGGTGGTGGTGCTTTCACTAACGATGATAACGCTACCAAAGGCCATGTTTATACAATCGTCGCAAACAGCGGCGCAACACTCAATGTTTCACCACCAATGAAAGAAGTAAGCACTACATCGACATCCGGTGATGAATTACTCATTGACACAATGGGGACACCGACAATTGATGTAGGAAGCACTTTCAACGCGAGTGCTAAACTATCCGATGAATCAGTCCTCACTGACCAATTCATCGGTCTTGCCGCAACTGTCGGACTACCGGAAACCAAAGTGGAAGTGCGACGCGCTCACATTGTAGGTGTAGGCCGTGATGTTGTTATCCAAGAACCTCAACGCTTCTCCAATGAAGGCGGTTCTCTTGAAACAATGATGAACAGCGCGCGCTGGTTGTATTACGCACTCGGTCGCGAAGTTATTGACGAACCTACGGCAGTCATCTCCGGTGACCCAACCGCAACATCATTCTTGGACATCGCCGCTGGCGACACTTATGTTGGCTACACAGGCACACTCTCTAACCTCTCCGCTGGTGAATACATCATCATCAAGGACAGCACAGCCACAGCATTCCCGAAAGACACACCTGCCGCCGCTTCAAAAAAATGGGGTAGTAGCGATGGTCTTGGTATTGACATGGAGAACACAGAACGAAACGAGATTCGTCAAGTGCTTTATGTTGATACAACCACACGACGCTTGCACCTTGAAGACCCTGTTGGGTTCAGTCACACAGGATACACACTCAAGCGCGTAGCCTATGATACAAGTTCAAGTAACGGTTCACCGGATTTCGTCACCACCGCCGCCAACTACGGAACAATCACCAACCGCCAATCACGACTTCTGTTCTCCGGTGCAACCTTGCCAACCTTTTCAATCGAATCCAGCATCCGAACACACAATGTTGGTTCATACAACGGCAACGCAACTGACTCTCTCACTAACGAAGCCGCACCCGGTTCTGCTAACGACAGCAAACAACTTACGCGCGTTTGGAAAGGATGCAAAGTCAAGGACTTCTCTATCGCGGCAGACGCAGACGCAGAAGTGAAACTATCAGTTAACTTTGACGCGCTATATTGCTACACTGACACAGGCCGTCTTGAAGATGCCACACCTGCTAACAAAGGTGATAGATTCACAGCACACCGCATGTTTGAGAACACTGCTAACAGCGTGGTTAACCGCAAGAAAGCGGGTATCGCACCAAACACGGAGAAGCCATTCTTCTTTTACAATGGTCAAATCAGTTCGTTCGGAATCAACATCGCGCAAGTCACCAACTTCTCACTAAGTGGTAACAACAACGCCGAAGCAATTTACACTATTCGCGGCAACAGCCAAGCAGAAGCGCGTAACACCGCTGGTCAATCTCTTGAGCAAATCCCATTCGGTGGTTCACGCAATGCCAATCTCATGATTGAGAAGGCTATGGAATACGAGTTGAGTATGAGCATCATTGCATCCGACCCGTTGATTTGGCATGAGTTCCGAACCAACAGAACACACGCGTTCACTGAACCTATCACACTCACATTGACGAAGGCTGGTTCCGGTGCTAACCGCGAAGAGGTTATCATTGTCATTGACGACTACATTATCACGGAAGCACCGCTCCCTATCCCCGAAGACAAGGGTGTTATCAAGAGCGAGTTGAAGATTATGCCGAAGCATGTTCGCGTAATCTCACACGACGCGTTCTTACACATGTGAGGTGAATGAAATGAATCCGATGAAAGAAGCATGGAACATATTAAAAGAAGACAAATGTAAAATGTGTCAACGCCCCAAAGACCGTTCGGCAGGTGCTTCTGCGGACGCTCAAGGACTTTGTGCTGATTGCTACGGACACACCATAGGAGA
>TARA_R110000822_G_scaffold80191_2_pt1 | contig 37322 bp, 67 predicted proteins | sample TARA_R110000822 | Tara Oceans TARA_R110000822 (sample SAMEA4397666) | marine metagenome | biome: Polar Biome; feature: [SRF] surface water layer (ENVO:00010504); material: water (ENVO:00002006), including particulate matter (ENVO:01000060) such as... | depth 5 m | reverse complement strand
CTTAGAAATAATAAGGCATAATCTAAATGTCATTCAGCAATCTGACTTTCAAATAAAAGACGATGCTAAAGAGAATGGTTTAAGATATGGCTTCCATAAGATCAATGGATATGTATGTTCACATCCTGGAGTCAAGATGATCGAGGCGTCAGAGAAAGCGATCATGTCATGTTTTCGTCAATTGGATATAAAGCCTGAAGCAACTAAGAAGGAGGAGATAACTCCGCTAATGGAATTACAAAAGAGAATGAAAGGATAACTAAACCAAAACAATTATGAAATGGTATTGCGATAACAAACTAAACCAAATAGTTAAAGAAGCCGAACGCGATGCAAACGACTGCATTGAAATGAGATACATACAGGCCGTAAGTAAACCTCCCCTTAAAGCAAAAAAAGAAACGTCCAAAATAATCAATACTAAATTAGTAGAGGATTTTCTAAAAAGAAGAGGGTACACTAATAATTATGTGTTAGGAAAACCAGTGATGGTAAAAGGGTTTACTTGTGTTTATGTTCAAGATACTTGTGTAGAAGTTTGGCACGATAAAACTAACAATGATAAATCTGTTTTTGTGGATAAAAGTTTGCTTACTGGATTGCCTATTACGCTTAATTATATGGAGCGAATTTAGGCTTGTAGATAATGTTAAATGTAAATTTTGAAGCGATGAATATAGAGCAGAAAATAGATAGAGTATTAACAGAGTACAACTTTGATCGCATGAGTTTTGATGAAGCTAAAAAAGAGCTTTATGAAAATAGTTTTAATAATAAAGCAGACATGATACAACTTGCTCATGACTATGTAAAACACAAAAATCAAGTTAAAAAAACTGATTCCTTATTACCATGCCCATTTTGCAAAAGTATAGATGTGGAATATGAGTTTAGTTGTTCGCAAGGCGTGGTAAAGTGTAACAGTTGTGGAGTGGAAGGCCCAGAAGTCTCAGAAGCAGCAGATCCTATCTGTAGTATAAGCGCAGCAAAGGAGGCTTGGAATAATCGCTAATGTCTAGTTATCCACAACTAAACAAATAAAAGAAATGACAAGAGAGGAGTTTTTAAGTACAACCGAGGCAAGCAGTAGTTTTGAGGTTGTGTTCTTTGATAAAAAGCACTCTAATAAATTACCACACGAAACCAGAGCTTTAGTTAAAGATAAAGACGGAGTTTTTCAAATGGCTGTTTGGCTTGGTGAAAAATATGGTTGGTGCGATGAGGGTAGTTATTGCAGTGGATTAGGTAGTGATATTAGAGATGAAGTTGTAGAGTTTGCTTTAAATGGATTTTAATGTCTAAAAACCCAAAAACAACAAAGGCATACAAATACGCTAATCAAGTTCTTAGTGGAAAAGTCTTAGCTGGTAAACACATAATTAGTCAAGCAGAAAGATTTATGAATGATCTTGAAAGAGGTGATTTAATCTTTGATATGAAGGAGGCTGAAATGGTCGATGAGTTTTTTAGTACTATCCTTTATGTTCCAGAATTTAGGAGGGCGGTAGACTTGCCATCTCCACACGCTTTTTGGCTTCAGCAATTATACGCTTTCAAATACAAAGATGGAGGGTTGAGGAAATACAGATCAATGTATAATCAAGTCGCTCGGAAGAACTTTAAGACTTTCATGTGTGCTGGGCTTTGTAATATTGAAATGGTACTAGGTCACGATCCAAACGGGATGATAATGCAGGGGGCAAATAGTAGAGATCAAGCTTTGATTTGTACTGACATGACAGGCAAACTTATAAAGTCAAGTCCTGTTCTTAGGGGCTTATTGGATCAAGAAAAAATTAAACTGTTTACATACAAAAAGAAAGTAATTGAGATAGTTTACGAGGAAGGAGATAGGACTTGTAGAGTTGAGGCTATACCAAAGGATTTAGGTGATGGAGGTAATCCGGCAGTCGGAATTATTGATGAGTACCATGAAGCCAAAGGCTCAGAACTACTTGAAACATTAGAGTCTGGCCAAGGGCAAAGGCTAGAGCCTATGATATTGGTTATTACTTCTCCAGGTCATAACAAGTTGGGGCCATGTTATTCAACATTAAGAAAAAAAAGCGTTGATATTCTTAACGGCACAATTGATGATGATTCACATTTACCTATAGTCTTTGAGTTAGACAATGAGGAAGAATGGGACAACATAGATATGTTGGAAAAGTCAAACCCAATGATGCCATACTCACGAACCCTAAGACCATTTTTAGAGTCAAGGATTAAGAAGGCTAAACACGAAGGAGGAACCACAGCAGCAAACATTAAAATAAAAAACTCAGGTATCTGGATAGATGCCGCTAGTGTGTGGATTCCCTCAGAAATAATAAAGGAAAACAATCACGGAACTAATTGGAGTGATATTGTAGGGCTTAAATCATATTGCGGATTAGACTTGGCCGCTACTACAGATTTAAACGCATTTGTTCAATTTATCCCAAATATGTATGAGAGGGAAAGGATAGTAACCGTTATAAATGCTGATGGCACAATTGAAGAAATTAAAAAGATGTTGCCTATTCATGGAGTGCGTCCTATGTTTTGGATTCCAGAACAAAAGGTGAAAGACCAGCGTAATGATTCGGTAGATTATTTAAAGTGGGTAGAGGATGGATATGTTAAAATGTTTGGCGGTGACGCAGTAGAAAATGACATGATGGCATTAGATATAAAAGAAGAATTAGAGCCAATGATACCTGTAGTGTTTGGCGCTGATCCAAAGTATTCAACGGGTGGCCCTATCCAATATCTTAGGTATGATGGGTATTTAGAGCCTAGCGGAGAATATCAAGGTTATCAGCACGTTAATCAAGGGTTTAATTTAACAGGAGCAGTTAGCGAAATAGAGACATGGATTAACAACAGGCAATTAGAGTTTTTCAATAATCCAGTAATGGCCATGTGTTTCGGTAATACTACCCTACATTTAAAGGATATGGTGGCAGCAGAAGGAGGTCTTTCAGGCCATAGATACCCAAGTAAAGGCCGTTCAAACGGTAGAATTGATGGAGTTTCAGCCCTTTGTACTGCTGTACATGAGTACTTGCGCTTAAACGCTGAACCTGAAGGCACAGAAACAAAGATAGAGATGTGGAATTAAAATTTACTAACTTACAGGGAACAAACAAAAAAATAATAAAATGGGAGGATCAACAAAAACAAACAAAAGAAGATTAAGTAAAAACGGAGAGGCTTTTGCAAAAGAGCAAGCAAATCACGTAGAAGGCGTTTTAAATATGCTCTATACCTCTTGCGAGACACAATGTATAACCATTGGGAGTAAATCAATTCCATTAGAATATGTCAGGTTAGCTGTAGAAGTAATAAACAAAGGCTATGCTAAAGGGTTTGCGGAGGCTATGAAAAATAATGATTAGCATGGAATACAATGATTTAATCTTAGAATTAGAAGATGCGATTACTGATAGCATTGTATCTGAAGGTATGCAAATAGAACAGGACTTGCTACACAGTAACTTTAGGCGCATTTTAAAAAAGCATCTAGAGGCAGTAGACCCATTAAAGGCAAGTGTTACCACATTTGAAATACAGAGTGATAATTGTGACGTAACTTTATTTACAACTGATAATTATTCAGGAAAAATTAATACCAATCACTCTTCAAAATTACGAGAGGGTTTGGAAAAAGGTTATCTAAGTGGAAACGACATTGAAGAGCTTAGAAAATTAGAGGAGGTAAACCAATAAAAACAAATAAACTATGAAAACCACAATCACATTTTTACTTTGCTTGGTTTGCTGTAACGCAATGTCACAAGTAGAGAAAGCAAAAGGAGTATTTGACAGAGAGGAAATTTATGCTAAAAGCAAACCTATCACTATTTTCACAGATGATATAAGGGACTCTTTAGGTGATTTTAATTTAACTAGAAGAGTAGGTAAAATAACACAACTAGTAGGACTGCTTTTATCTGGTGCAGGAATAATACAAAAAGACCCAAACTTAATAGGGTTTGGGGCTGGTGTAGGAGTTTCAGGGCTAGTAGTTGATTTAAAAGCAAGCGATTATTTAAAGAAATACGAGAAATGAAAATTACTCCAACACCACAAGAGGTATTCAGCGCTATTTATCATTTGCAATCAGCAGACATCAGCGATAAGGAACGCTATAACCTTGCTGTCAAGGACTTTATTTATGAGTATAAAATGCAGCCTCCATACACATCTTACAATTCATTTAAGAACTACCAAACCAAATCAAGACCCAAACAACCACTAAACATAGTGGGAATATCATAGAAACTTAATTAACCGTTTGTTAAAAAACAAACACTCCCCTTCTTTTTTTAACTATTAGTTAACAATTAGTTGCAACGCCTTTAGTTAGTTTGTAGAAACTAACAGAATAAAGTGTGTTAAAATCAAGCGTATTTGGTAAGATTAGAAATGCCTTTTCAGTTTTAAAAGGTAATATTCATATTTTCGGAAACGATTCTTGGGATAAGTTACTTTCATTCACAGGTGGAATACTTGACGAAGATAGCGGACAGGAGGTTACATCTGAATCCGGTACAGCCCTTGCCACCGTTTTTTCTTGCCTTAATAATCTTAGTCAAGACCTTGCCACTCAGCCAAAACAATTAAAAAGAAATACTTCAGAAGGAATTGAATCTTTGAGTAATCAATTTACTCACATGATCAACCATAAGCCTAACAAGTGGGAAAACGCTTGGCATTTCTGGTATGGTATTGTATTCATGGGCGAAGGTTGGGGCAATAGTTATGCCTACATCTCTAACCGAGATAGTCAGGGGTATGCTAGTGAGCTTGTAAGAATCAAGCCTTGGTTAGTTACCCATGAGATCGTAAACAATGAGCTTTATTATGTTATTGACAATAAGGTAGCAGTTCATTCTTTGGATATGTTTCACTATCGAAGCATGGTTACTAGTTCCCCAATAGGTGAAAACAAAATCTCTTTTAACGCTAAAACCATAGGGTTAAAATTAAAACAACAATCTTATACATCTAAATCAGTAGGCAATAAGCCTCCAGGTATATTATTTCTTAAAACAGCTACCGCAGAGCAAGCACTTGCGAATAAAGTCGAGTGGAACGCACAAGTTGCAGGTGATAATTTAGCAGGAACACCAGTATTAAGGGGAGAGGTTGATTATAAGAATGTAATGCTTGATCCAAAGGCTACAGAAATTATCATGCAGCATAATTTGACTGATCAGTGGATTATGTCAATATGGAGGATTTCACCATCAATGCTTTCAAAGGAAGATAAGACAAGTTATAGCCAAGCAGAACAGCAGAATATCAACTATGTTAGATATGCTTTAATGCCTATAACTGTCAATTTAGAGCAAGAAATGGGCAATAAGCTCCTTCCTATATCCAATATAAGGAAAAGATACCCTGAATACTTGAAACTTAATTTAAAATCATTACTGAGGGGTGATATAGCTACACAAACAGAATACTACAAGTCAATGAGAACCGGAGGTATTCTTAATGCTGATCAAATACTTGCATTAGAGGACATGCCACCGCAGAGAGACGAAAATGGGAAAGTGGGTATAGGCAAGAAATATTTTATACAAGGTGCGATGGTTGAAGTTGGCAAGCCTACAGAAGAAGAAGCCCAAGAGGAAAAGACTCTAAAATTATTAGATGATTTTGCTAAGAAGCACAAAATGAACGGTTACGGTAAAAAAGAAGTTGAGGTATGAAAAACAAGGTAGATAAAGAGGCATTGAAAAAGGCTATTGAAAAACATAAGAGTCTAAAAATTATAAGAAAATGATATTTCAAAAAGACGTCAAGAAAAACATACAGTACTTGAAGGATCATAAGAAAGAATTGATTGCAGAAAAGTACACTCAAATAAAACAAGCTGATGCTTTTCAGTCTGTTTGTGGTTACTATGAAAAAGGCGAAGAGGTAGCAAAACGAAACGAAGTAAGGAACTGGAAAGACCTTAATTCTGTGAAGGTAGAAGCTGTAATAAATACTACAAATGTGATTGATTCTCATAGCGATCTTCATGTTCCTGGTATTTGGGATAAGTCTCTAAAGCAAAACGCTAATCAGATGGCTCATATTCAAGAGCATAAGAGTGGGCAGTTTGATTCTATAATCTCAGATGGTGAAGACTTAAATGTAAGTGTAAAAAACTTTACATGGAAAGAGTTAGGTCAACCATATTCAGGCAAAACACAAGCGTTAGTTTTTGACTCGGTTGTGCATAAAGACAGGAATGAATTTATGTTTGGCCAGTACGCTAAAGGGTTTGTAAAGAATCATAGTGTTGGAATGGGTTATGATGAATTTTCACTAGCTGTTAACGATCCAGATGATAAGTATTGGGAAAAAGAATATAATACTTGGAAGGAGTACATAGGTCAGGCAGTAAATCCAGAAGTAGCAGAAGATCAAGGGTTCTTTTATGTGGTGACACAGGCAAAGGCTTATGAAGGGTCGGCTGTGCCAATGGGTTCTAATCACATAACACCTACAAATAGTGTAAGCGCTAAAACAGAAGAGACACCTGTTAAAGATAATACCCCTAGTGAAAACAAGGGCAACAAAAAAAAGTTAGAATTAATTAAAATGAGAAAACAAAAATAAGATGGAAGAATTAAAAAAAGCAATTCAAGACAGAGCCGATCTTCTAGTAGAAGCCGAGGCTCTTGTTGCAAAGAGTACTACGACTGATGATGAGGATAGTAGATTTGACGTTATTACCGCAGAAGTAAAGGCGCTAAATAACTTGATTATCAAGTTGGAACAAAGGGAGGATATGAGGCAGGAAATTGCCTTGAACAAAGCAAAAGACAGAGCTTCTTCTGATCCTGTTCTTGATGTTATAGTCGATAAGGGAACTCCGAAAATAGAAATAAAAGAAACGGCCAAGGCTACAGAGGAAGCTAGAAACGTCAACACTTTTAAGTTGATTCAAGGTGTTATGACAGGGAATAGTCATAAGATCGAAGAGGCTAGAAAAAGTCTTGCAGATGGTGGCCATTTCGATAATATGTTGAAAGGGAAAGACGGATCTACAAAAGGGTTTAACACTTTAGTAGACACAGATGGGGCAGTATTGGTTCCTTCTTCTATCACTAGTCAGGTGATGGACATTATGCAGACTTATGGAGTTATACCAAGACTAGCACAAAACCTTGGTGATATTTCTCAGTCAAGTGTTAAAATACCTCAAATACTAGGAAGACCATCATTTACAGCAGTAGGTCAAGGTCAAGCAATCCCAGGGTCAGGTTTTAATCTTGGTGCTATTGAACTGAAAGCTCAAAAGTGGGCAGCTATTATCAATTGGACTAACGAGGTTTCTGATTCGGTTGCAGCTAGGTTGATGCCTATTATCATGAATAAGATTGCCGAAGGTTATGCTTATGCTCAGGATGATGTGTTCTTTAACGGAACAGGAACGAGTGTCTACAATGGCATTCAAGGACTAGAAGGATTGGTAGGAACGGCTAATTATGTTCGTTTGGCTTCTGCTGTTTCAGGGAATGTTTCTCATGCAACATTAGACCCAGATGATTTTATCACACCGCAGCAAAATGTTGCTCCTGGTGCTAGAGCTGGTTGTGTTTATGCAATGCACCCAAATATGATCTTTACTTTGAGAAAGTTAAAAGATTCAGCAGGTAAGTATATTTATGGTGATCCAAGTGAGCAACGTCCAGCAGGTTCTTTGTGGGGTTATCCAATAGAAACATCTGAGGCTTTCAATATCACAGATGGAGTAAGCAAATCAGTTTGCGCATTCTTTAACCCTTCATTTGTGGCTTATGCTACAGGTAAGAGCTTGTCAATTGATGAGTTGAAAGAGGGTTCAATTGTAGATAGTGATGGTGTTACTGTCAATCTTGCAACTACAGACCAGAAAGCTCTTAGAGTAAAAGGTTTGTTTGATCTTATTCTTTCAAGTGTTACGAGAACTACAGCAGGCACAGCACAAGGAGCCTTTTCAGTATTAAGAACAGCAGCTTCATAAATAACGCTTTTATCAACACCTCTAAAAAGGGGTGTTGTAAAGCAATTAAATAATCATTAAAAAATAGAAATAATGTCAGGAATATTAGATATAAAATCAAGGGTTAAAGTAGGGTTTTTGCACCCAACAGTTGCAACTACCGCTACACAAACAATCCAAGGATTAGACATAACAGGCTGGAAGTCTGCAATGTTAGTAGTAGAAGTAGGAGCGCATAGCGCAGATGATTTGGTAGTTACCTATCAAGAAAAAGATACTGGTGGGTCTTGGGCTAACATCGCTGAGTCAGATTTGGATGGTGTTGGAACGGTTCAAAGTAGAGCTATTGTAGCTGGAGATGCGGACACAGTTATTTATATCGGTTATAAAGGTATAAAAAATAATGTTGGAGTGGTAATCACTGATTCTGGTACAGGGTCGGTAGTAATTGGAGCAATTGCGGTTGCAGGAAATCCAGACGAGATTCCACAAAACTTAACATAAACACAAGCTATGAGCCTCCTAACTTGGGAGGCTCATTGTTAAATCAATTTAAAGATGGCAAAATATAAATTTAAGTATTTCGGAAGTGCTGAAGGTCTTGGAACAAAACAGGTATATCACTTTGATAAAGACCAAGTAATGGAAGCTCCATTAGGAGAGTTCACAAAGGATATAGCAGAGATTGTTCCTGAAGTTAAAACTGATAAAAGAAAGAAATAATGGCACTAATAGCGGTACAGCAATGCACAGAAGGGGGGGACTCAGATGTAGTATTAACACAGGCTCAAACGTCTGATACATTTGCATGGTCGCCTAGTTTATTTATTTACATTCAGAATGATCACGGATCGCCTACCACTATTACGGTAACTGATACGGTTGGAACTATTAACGATCCTATTTATGGTGATGTAGTTAAAGGAACAACTTCAGTTACAGTAGCAACTACTAAAAGTGGAATGATAGGGCCTTTTAAAAGTAACGCTTTTAAATCATCCGAGGGGTTGTTGACTATAACAACTTCAAACTTTAACACGGGTGTATTTGTAGCAGGAATTAATTTCTAATATGACAGTTGATAGAACCACAGATGCAGTAACTGAGCCAGTAACAGCAGCTCAAGTAACAGACTCTTTAGTACAGTCCGAAGGATGGGATTCAGCTAGAATTACTCTGTTAATTACAGCAGCTAGGAACGCTATGGAAAATATTACCGATAGGTCATTTATAACTCAAACATGGACTATGCATTTAGATGTTTTTCCAGAAGAGATACAAATTCCTAAAGGTAAGCTAATTGCTATTTCTTCATTTTTATATGATGATGCTAGTGGAGTGGAGCAATCTCTTGCTGTGACAACTGATTACACATTAGACAACAACGGCAAGAAAGCTAGGCTAACACCTACGACAAGTTGGCCTTCAACATTATCAACAAAAAAAGGTGTTGTAAGGTTGGTTTACACCGCAGGATATGGAGCAGCAAGCGCAGTACCGCCAGCAGTTAAAGAATCTATAATCGCTAAAGTAGAGCAACTTTATATGAAAGACGATAGGAATGAAGAGATGTTAAAATCTCTAATTAGTCCTTACGAGCTATACTTTGACTACTCTATTCAATGATTGATATACGGCCTTCAGAGTTGGACATGATTGGTAACATCGAAAGAAGCGATGGAGTGGTAGTAGCAGGGCAGAAAACGACTAAGTGGGAGACTAGTTACTTAGGAGTTAGATGCAAACAAATTCCTGCTTTAAAGTTAAGGGTAAACGAAAAGGAAGAATTAACGCAGACAGTTTTCATTGAAAAGCTGTCTTGGATAATCAGAAGAGAAGATAGAAATATAGTTCCAAACGCTATGCGATTTGTAGTTGAAGGTGACAACCATTTTATTGTTAATGTAAGAAGATGGAAAGGTAGTAGGGATTGGTTGGTATTAGATACTGAATTTAGAGATAATCAATGAGGTCTATAATTAACATATTAGAGAATGATGCAGCAGTAACCGCTTTGCTGAAAAACGGTTCACAGTCTGTATTTGCTGAGTTTGCTTCACAGACCGAAAGGATTCCTCATTTAGTGGTTGAGTTAATGGAGGAAGAGGAAATGAATACTATGTCTCCTACGGTATCTACAGAGGCTAGATGCAGAGTGTTTTCAGTATCAGACAGGCTCTATACAGATGATGGAGTTAGTGGAGCTTTTGACATGGGGGTATTGGTTAGGGCAGGGTTAGTAGGTCAGTCAGGAACTTTTAACAACGAGACAATTGACCAAGTGAATTTAGAAAGCACTAGCCATTTTATTGAGTCTCCTGAAAGGATAGTAGTAGAGCAGATATTTCAAGTATTTAAAAGAGTATAACATGGAACTAGTAATCACAAAAGCAACAGAAAAACTTTTTCAGGATAACGATGAAAAAGGGAAGATTCTTGCAAAAGGAACTCAGTTAACGGTTACAAAAGAATTAGGTGAGAAGTACCTAAAAAATAAGAGTGCAAAAATATACGCTCCTGCAATAAGAAAATTCAAGACTATTAAAGATGATATAGCGCTTGAAAAACACTTACAGGAGGAAAACTAAAATAAATAACAAGAATTAAAATTTAGAAATTATGGCTGAGAAAGCAGGAATTATAGTTGATGATTATATGTACCTATTGGTTGGGGGAACTAAGTTCACTCATGTCACTAGTGTAAATATGACCATTGGAGGAGAGATGATTGACGTAACAAGTTACGACTCATCCAGAAAAAAAGAAATACAACCAGGAGATACCAACTGGTCAATGTCTGTAGAGGCTCATTATGCTATGGATGCAGCCGAGGGTGGTAATGAGGCTATGGCTGCAATTCTAGCAGGAACAATTCAAGTCGTTCTTCTTAGTTCGGCTGTAACTGATGATACAACCTTTTCAGGGTCAGCTTATATTGATAGTGTTACTTTCGGATCAAGTAAAGGAAGCTCTACAACTGTGAGTATCAATTACTCTGGAACAAGTACATTAACAATCGGAGTTGTAGCATAATGGACTACTTGAACATTGGTAACAAGGATTACCCTTTTGTAATTTCAGCTTCAGCAGCGAAGCACTATTTTTCAAAAGGAGAGGATGCGCAAGCTAGTATGTCAGCAGGTATTGACATTCAGTTAGACTTGATTTATGAAGGCTTAAAAGATGGTAGCCTTTGTAATTCTTGGGTTCAAAGGAATTTCACAAAGAGATTACCTTCTAAGAATAAAGTCAGTAGAATGGTCACTATTGAGCAAATGAACAAAGCGATTGCATTGATATTCCCAGCCCCTGAAAAAGTTGAGGGGGAGGCTGAAACCGATGGAAAAAAGTAGATTTTGTATTGTGGTTTAATGCCTTAGAAAAGATAGCTCTAGGGTCGCTAGGTTGGATGCCTAGCGACTTTAAGAGTAATACTGTAAAAGACCTTATTAGAGCAGTTGAAGGCTTTAGAGATGATAGGAAAGAGTTGTGGGAAATGACACGAATACAATGTGCATATTCCATTGCTCCACACCATGATACAAAAAAAAGAGGCCCATTAAAATACGCTGATATTGTTTTACCTATTGATGCTCAAAAACCACCTAGAAAAGAAACGGGTAAAGTTATTGCGCTTAATAAGGATGAAATAAGAGAGGCTTATACATCTAGCGGATTTGAGATAGATGAAGAGGAATTAGAGAGAATTGTAAACGAGAATAGGAACTAATGGCAACCCCGAAATACATAAGATTAGAAGGGATTGAAACCCTGCAAAAGACGTTTAGAGACATTCCTAAACAAATCAATATAGCAGGTATAAGAGGGGCAGCGCGAAAGGCATCCAAGCCTTTGATTGCTAATGCTAGATCAAAAATAAATAGAAACTTAGTAGATAAAAGTGCAGGTAACTTTGAGAAGGAAACAGATGATTCTTCTAAATTCTCAAAGGCTAAAATGGTTATCCGGCACTTAAAAGCAACAAACAAAAAACCTAGTGCTTATGCTCCAGGAGTTAGGATTTTAGTTAAAGGGCCAGACATCCCTATGAACGGAGGAAAGGAGTTTTGGAACATTCAAGGCTACCTAAAACTAATGGCAGCAGGTTCTTATAAGGTTGGTAAAAGGTCAACTTCTTCAGGAGCAAATAGGGGAAAATTTAAAGGGTTTGGCAACTTCCTTAGAGATGCTTATGAAGATACCCAATTCTTAGTAGACGCAATATTTTCTAAAAACTTAACGAATGAAGTAAACAAGGCTATTATAAGGGCTAAGAAAAGAAACGCTAAAAAACTTCTAAAATAATGGCAAAGGTAGGAACGGTAAGGTTTAACATTGAAGCGGATCACGCTCGTATGTCTAGGCAGTTAGCAGCCGCTAACGGTAAACTATCTAAGTTTAAAAGCCAGACAAAGTTAAATATGGATGGCATCCGTAATAGTTTTGTTTCTGCTTTTGGCGGTTTTATTGTCTTAAACGCGGTTAGCAGTGCGGTTAAAAGTCTAGTAGGGTTTGAACTTCAGATGGATAAGGTTCAAGCTATATCGGGGGCTACTAATACTCAGATGAAAGCTCTTACTGAGACAGCTTTGCGTTTAGGGCGAACCAGTATTTTCACGGCAAGTGAAGTAGGAAAAATGGAAGAAGAGCTTGCGAGGCTTGGATTCTCGACAGAAAAAATACTAGCTTCAGCAGATGCGATTACAAAATTAGCTCTAGTAACAGATAGGGGTTTAGGGGAGTCCGCTAAAACAGTTGCAGGAACATTAAATGGATTTAATTTAATTGCTGAAGATTCAGGAAGGGTAGCCAATATAATGGCAGAGGCTTTTTCTAGTTCAGCTTTAGACTTAGAAAAATTTACAGTCGGTACAGCTAATAGTAGTTCTATTGCAGAATCTTTCGGTGCGACATTAGAAGAAAACACGGCAAGGTTGGGGATGTTGACCGACAGGCAAATTGATGCTTCAAAAGCAGGTACTGATCTTCGTCGTATGTATATCAACCTTAATGAGAAGGGGTTGACGTGGAAGCAGGGGATGGATTTAATTGCTAATAGCACCGATCAACTAGGTACAGCAGTTGAGTTGTTTGATGTAAGGGCAGCAGGATCTGCAAGAATACTAGCAAACGCCCAGGAGGCGACGGCTGAAGCGGCTAAGAAATTCGGTGATACAGCTTTTGAGATAGATAAGAAAGCTAAAATAATGGCTGATAACACGTCTACTAGCTTTAAGCTGTTTACCTCGTCAGTTGATGGGTTTATCCAATATATCGGGTCTACCGAGACTTTAGATGCGCTTGCTAAGTTTGGAGCAGCTTTTTTTAATGCGATTGGAAGGCCTCAGTTTCAAAAGTTTCAAGAGGGGGGAAAGATTATAGGAGAGGATTTTGTTAAGGCTACAGAAAGATCCGCAGGGGGACTAGCTGAGTTAAAAGTTGCAGCGGAATCTTACAGAAAAGCAATAGATGAATTAGCAAAAAAGCAAAAAGCCTTTGCCGCAGAAGATTCGGAATGGATAGACGAAAAAACAAGAAAAGGGCAATGGGATAAAATACAAAAATCAATAGAGCAATATACTAATATATTAGGCCCCTTAGACGCAGGGATTAAATCAATTACAGATAAACTAGAAAAAGAAGCAGCAGCGTTATTAAATTCAGCGAAAGCAGCGAAAGAGTATGCAAAACAAATGTCGTTTGTTGGTAGAGCAGCGGATAATTCTAAACAGATTGAAAATCTTTTGTCAAGCGGAGGAGGTACTAAAGATAATGGTAGGGGTCTTGGACTTGGAAACGATGGCTTTTTTGCTACTAGGGATATTGACGTAGAGGCAGGTGCAAAAGAGGCGTTTGATAAAACTATAGAAGATGGTAAAAAGGCATTATTCGACTTAGAAGGACGTGCGGAGGTGTTAAAAGAGAAGATGGTTCAAATGCAAGTAGAAGCGGCATTAGGGTTTACAACTTCTGTTATTGAGAATGGAGTTATAAATGGTATAGGAGCAGCTTTTAGCCAAGTATTAGATGCTATGGGTGATGGGCTTATTAAGTTAGGCATAGCAGCTATAGCCCACTCAAAAATAATGGAAGGGATTAAAGCCTCATTGCAAGCAGGAATAAGCAATCCGATTGTTGGAGCCGCAGCAGGAGCAGCCGCTATAGCCGCAGGAATAGCTTTAAAAGCATCATCAGCAGCAATTAACCAAAACACTTCAGGGGCAGCAGGAGGAAGCGGTGGAGTGTCAGGGCCATCTGGAAGATTCTTAGGCGGTGGCCAAATACAGCAGAACAGACTAGAAGGAGAATTTACAGTAAGAGGATCTGACTTAGTGTATATATTAGGTAGACAGGGGCAAATAGACGGACGACAAAAAGCAGGTTAATGGCATTAACATATTTAGGAAATATAGTAATTAACGATGGAGCAGGGTATACTTTCTATTCAACAGGTGACACGATTTATCTGTATTGGGATGATGTAGCTAAAGATGTTCAAGTTAATCAAACTGGTGCTGGAATTGTTGATGATGGAGATGATTTTAGTGAATATTCTAACGATTGGTATTGGGCAGAGCAAACCTCACCAGAGGTAATTGACGGAGGTAATATTATTACTTTTCAATACTATACTTATTTCCCGTATGTACAATGGATAACAGATTCATCGCCACCAGAAACCGTAACAGAAACAGCAGGAGAGGTTAATGATTTAGAAATATCAATAAACCTAATCACGCCAGCGACAGGAGAAATAACAGCAGACGGTTCTTTTATTGTAACGGCAAGCGGAACTAATACGCCTTTTTTATATAGTCTAACTAATTTCGTAGGTGATGGAGGTCAAAGTAGTTCTACATTTTCTGACTTAGTTCCAGGAACTTACACAGTAACGGCAAAGGACTCATTAGGGTATAAGTCAGAAGGGGTTGATGTTTTAGTTGGTTATGATTCTGAGGCTCATGCAATCCGATGGTGGTATAAAGAGCAAAACAAAGCAGGGGTAATATTTTTAGTTGATATATTAGAAAGAGGTTATACAGGAGGATCAACAGAGGTAACGGGGAAAAACCCTTTTGTTCTTTCGTTACGTGGTGAAGGGGGTGATATACACAGTCAAGGGATTATTGCCTCTTCAGCTTCTATTAGTTTGGTTAGCACAATTGTAGATCAGTACAAAGATATTTCATTAGGCGATGATTATAAATATAAGATAAATAGGTATATCAATACCTCTACTTTGCAATGGTCTGGGTATGTTCTTCCAAGAACATACCAAAAAGAAATTAAGTCCTTGAATTATACAACTTCTTTTACGGCCACAGACGGACTAGGAGATTTGAAAAGCCTTGATTTCCATACTGAACAAGATTGGGATTTAGGGTACAAAACATCTATAAGAGGAAGGATCTCTCAGTTAGATGCATTTAGAATTTGCCTGTCAAAATTAAAGTTGGATCAAGGTTTTAGAATTGCTTGTAATATATTTGATGCTACCCACACTACAAGTAATAACAGCCCTATAAATCAAACTCAAATAAACTCTAATGTTTATACTGATTACGATGTAAAAACAAGAATAATAGCAGGGGATTTAAGGTCTATTGAAGAGCCAAGCTATTCTACTTGCGAACAAGTGCTAAAAGATATACTGACAATTTACAAAGCTATTTTAGTCAATTGGGAAGGCTATTGGTATATTATTGATCAAGAGGAATTATTAAATACTACGATTAATTACGTGGAATATAATAGCGTTGGTGCTTATGTTTCTACAGGCTCTTTAACACCACAAATATCATTTAACACAGCGCAAAGCACTAGTCGCTGGAGGTGGATGGGAACCCAAACAGCTAACACTACAGATGTTTACAGAAACTTGATTTTGAAGGTTAACTTACATTTAAGTGAAGGGGGTATATTAAAGGGGTTTGTATTAAAGACTTTTAATACAATAAATGTTATTACAGATATAGTAAGAACACAAGGGATAGGTGGACGGCAATTAAGAGGGGGTAGCGGATTGCCTATTGATAGAACGGTATATCAAAACATAACAGAACAAACAGCTCTAAATTATTTATTGTTTAACGATAATATTGAATATAGTGGGGATGATTCACTTTCTTTAAAGGTTGAGTCTATAACTAGTTTAACTTATGGCCGAAGGAGCGTTTCAGAAATACCAGAAGCAACGGCACCGCCATATCTAAATCTGAGATGGATGTTAAAAGTTAATAATAAATATTCTTCTCCTTATAAGAAAACAGGAAATCTAAGAACCGGAATATCTGATATAAACTGGTCAACAGATGAAACTATTAATGACCATTATATTACTGAGTTTGGCGTAAAAGACCTTTTAGAAATAAAAGTACCTTTTGATAATGTGGAGAAAACAACAAGCACTTATGATTTAAGGGTTTATATACCTAACCTATACGATTACGATTACGAAGGTGCAAATGAAGCTAATATGATTTTAGCCGTAAAAGGGGTTGACGTTTCTACTTTTAAAGGAGGTCATAGGATTATTGCTAGATATTTAGCAGGGGCAATTCATTTTTATTTTTATTATGAACTACAACTAATTAGTGGTTCTCAGGATGATCTAAATGTTGTCATACCAACAACAGGGGGTGGCGGTGGAATTAGATGGAGATTAATACATTCAAGAGAATACCCTATTTTAGAAGGGGACTCAATGACAGAGACAACATTTACTGAGTTGAGTTTAACGCAAAACCCTGAAGGCTTTGATGCTCCTGAAGAGGTTGAGCTAACATCAACTTTAAACGACAAAAATAAAATTGATATTGAAAGGGATGTAAATATTTTTGATGAGTACCAGATTATTAATAACGCTGAGAATATTTATGACAACCATACAACTTACACCGATGGCACTCCGACAAGTGCATGGACTAAAGTAGGTGCTACCATATCAAAAACACTGCAAGAGCATTTATTGTTATGGGACACGCAACTATTAAAGCAACCGAGACAAAGGGTAAACGGCAACTTTACTAGTGATGTACAAGTGACTCCATTATCAACTTTAAAAGATAGTGGCAGTTCTAACAAAATATATTACATTCAGGGGTTAACTTTGAATGATTATAGACAGGAATATAGTGGTGAGATAATTGAAATAGGTAGTGATGATACTCCTGTTATTTCAGCGTTCACCACAGGATTTAAACAAAACGCAGTAGAGTAATGACAAAGGTAATAAAATCAGTATTTAATGCTTCAACAGCAACGGTATTTGCAGACAATACAAACGAGGATATATCAGAGGGCGACTTCAGAAATAAGTTTGGCGATGTTTCAGATAGTGCGGCCTTTCTTGAAGAGGTTAACACTTTTAGTAAGCAACAAAGGTTTAAGAAAGGCGCTGATGTAGCAAGTGCTACAGTACTACCTTTAGTCTCAGATGGAAATTCATTTGATGTAACTGGAACGGTTACGGTTACTAGTTTCGCTGATCTTGGAGGAACGGGAACAGAGATAAATTTGCATTTCGATGGTATTTTAACCTTAACACATCATGCTACTAATTTAATCCTTCCAACAGGAGCCAATATAATTACAGCCGCTGGAGATCATGCTACTTTTATTAATTATGCTAGTGGTGATTATCGGTGTATAAATTACCAAAGAGCATCCGGAGCAGCATTATCATCATCAACGGTTGTAATTGATGATAGTGCATTGATAGTAGTTCCTCAAACTAACTTACAGGATTTCGCAGATGGTGTTGACCATGCTTTATTAAAAGCAAGGGGTACAGGAGTTAACACTACTTATGTATCTAGCGTATCGGTTGGAGGTACTACGTTTGCACAGCCAGAAGTTTTCGGAGAAATAAAAAGTGATGAAGGATATTTTGATGTTCATTACACGGGGGCTACAGGAGTAACAGTTGCAACTTTGTCTGCAACATCTACTTACGTTTACATTGATAATGCAGGATCGCTACAACAACAAACGACTATTCCAACAAGACAAGATTGGAGTAGAAAAATATTTACAATGCGTATTGGAGTCAATACGTCTACTAATGTAATTATAGGGTTTGAGTACTTAAATAATCCGCTAGGAAATTACACCAATAGTCTAAGGGATGTCTATTCATATCTTTTGGCTCAGGGAGTGCCATTTAAAAAAGAAATGGATATTACTGGCAGGGTTGCAGATTTGGGTTTTGATGTAGCGTCTGGTAGTTTTTTAGAGTTTGGAGGAACGGGAGATATAGATAATCCTAACATTAATACATTTGATGCTGCAACAAATGTCAGCTACAATCTAATGTCAAGAACAGCATTAGTTTCATCTGAAACAAACCTTTTAAAATTTTGGGATAACGCTACTACTATTACAGCTTTAGGATCTACTACTTGTGTAGGACATAGGTTATACAGATTTAGCTCTGGTAATTTTGCTCTACAATACGGCCAAGGTAACTATGCGAATATGTCGCTTGCTAAAACAGGAGCAAAGCTAGAAGAGTATGTTTTAAACCCTGCATTGAAAGACGCTGTATTTCTGGGTTGGTGGTTGCTTGAAGAAACTGCAACAGCAACTTCAGGGACGGTAGATGCTGAGTTTGTTGAATATACAATAGGCATTCAAGGAGGAAGCTCTAGTAGTTTATCTGGTGCGTTGCTTAAAGGTAACAACCTTTCGGATGTATTAGATGCATCAACGGCAAGAACAAACTTAGGCGCTGGCGATGTTTCTAAGGTAGGAACACCAGTTGATAATCAAGTGGGAGTTTGGACGGGTGATGGAACAATAGAAGGGGATGATGGACTTACTTATGACGGCATTACGCTTTCAGTAAATAATACAATTTACTTAACAGGAGGCACAGCTACCGTTCAATTTTTCCAAACGAAATCAAGTGCGAGTACTAGTTATCTTAGAGTAGGATATGAGTCAATCTCAGGTATATCAGAAGTTTTCCAAGGTCGATTGCATAGCACCTCTGATGCAGGAAGAGGCGTTACGCTTTTTGGAAACTACTCTAATCCTATAGGTGATGTAAGTAGTGTACAACCTATAACAGCTATAGTATCTTCTACGAATGGCGCGCTAGTTGCTAATAAGCCCACATTAGCAGGATTTAATCACACCACTAAACAATGGGAAGTAGCAGCAAATGGCACTTGGGATTTCCAAGGTAACGCACTAACTAATTTCACAGGTGGGGGTCTATCTAATGTAGTAGAAGATACTACACCACAATTAGGAGGTGACTTAGATTTAAATTCAAGCGATATAACAGGAACGGGAGGAATAAATATAACAGGATCAATAACAGCTAGTTCTTCTGGTTTGTTTTCAAGTAATAAGGTGAGAGTAGGAGCTTTAACAACAGGGGCAGGGAATAATGCCTCTGGTACTATAAATACAGCCTCCGTAACTACAGGGGCAGTAGCAGGTGATGGCGCTAATTTTATAGGTATAGTTCCTACGGGGTATGATAGCGGAACTGTTCCAGTTATTCAAATGTCAGCTTATCTAAACTTGACAACTGCAATAGCTACCAGACCAGTTTTCGGATTGTATAATTATAACACTATATTATTAGAGGTAGATAATGACGGTACTGTAGATTTTCAAGGTAACGCACTAACTAATTTCACAGGAGCAGTACTAGACACTGCTACAGTCTACGAAACATTATGGATTGATGCAGCCGCTATGGTTCCTAGAAGCACAAACGGAGCGCAAGCAGGTAGTAGGGAGTTGCCTACTAATGATGTAATGATTGACTACTTAGCGTTTGACAAAGACACAGATGAATATGCACAATTTAAAGTGTCATTGCCTGACCAACTAACTACTAATCCAGAAATATTATTTCAAGCCTATTGGACAGCAGAGAGTGGGTCAGGAACAGTTTCTTGGGATTTCCAAGCAAGGGCGCTATCTAACAGTGATGCACTAGAGTCTACATGGTCAGCACTTACAAGTATTGCTACTGATACTCTAATAACAGCAAATGACGTTCATATTGCTACGTCGGGAGGTGTGGGAATTACATTGTCAGGAGCCGTAGGGAATGATTTATTTATATTTGAGGTCAATAGAGACACCTCAGAGGACACATTAGGAGTTGACGCACAACTATTAGGTGTCAAGATTCAATATCCAGTAAACAACACAGCAACAACAGTTTGGTCATGAGTTATTTAGCACATAGAAGAAAGTATTTTCAGATACCAGGTTGCGTAGCTTCCTATAAATTAGACGGAACTAGTGGGGCTGTCATAGATTCAGTAGCAGGAAACAACGGGACTAACGTAGGAGCTACAAGAGGAGTAACTGGTAAAATAGGAACTGCCTTTTCATTTGATGGAGTTAATGATTATGTAGACTTAAATTCTTATGATTTTACAAAAAGTTTTAGTTTATGTTTTTGGTTAAAATTTGACCCAGATAATCAGGGTTATCCTTCTGGATTTAATGATATTTTAGGACAGCCAAGTATTGATAATGACAATAGAAGAGTTTATGTTGAAATAGTTGATTCTACTAGAAATATACGTTGTATTTGGAGGAATGGTGGAACATTTGCCGGATGTAATCTTGCAACTTCATACACTAGTGTAGGTTGGAATCATTTTGTTTTAACAATGGAGTCAAGCTCTGGTGATATAAAAGGATATATGAATGGTACATTAACACAATTATCAGCATCCTCTATACTGCCTCCATCATCTGGCTCATTATATTTAGGATCGAGGGATTTTACAATTTCTAGTTTTTATACTGGATTAACAGATGAAGTAGAAATATTCGATACAGTAATTACAGCAGCGCAGGTAACAGAACTTTATAACTCAGGAGACGGTAAGACTTATCCATATTAATTAACAAAACAATGGACACAATATACGTAATAGGTAAAAAAACACTTTTTAACCAGAGATTCACTGAATGCCAAAATGGAACAGGCTACTACTTTAATAATTCTTTTAACAATTGGGGATTAATAAGACATTCATTAGATGGTCAATGGACTCTGCTAGAAGAATTAGAAAGCCAATTTGATCCAAATGATTTAGCTCTAGCAGATGTAACAGTTTATACGCACTCAGAAATAAAAGAGTTTCTAAGGGTTAATATTTTAGAATGGTAATTTCTGGATATGTTTTAATAAAACGATAAAATAACATTAAATTACCATTGGATTAAATTTATGACAATGGAACAGCTCTTATTGGCCTTAATATGTTTATTACTATTCTTGCTACTCTTATACCTACATAGGTTGATTTCAACGATAGAAGATTGTTCAAAAGAAATAAGTAGCTTTAACAAAGTAGCGGTTGCGTTTTCTGAGATCACTAAATTAATAACTAAATTAAAATTCATAGAAAAAAAAATAGAGACATGGGAAAAGTCAAAAAAGTAAAAAAAGAGAAGAAGGTAAAGAAAAAGGATAACCCTGTAGTAACTACTAAGATTAACGACAAAGCACCCCCACCACCACCAACATGAAATACGGGGTTCAAATATTACTATTCCTTGCAATAATATGCAATTGCATTAGCGTTTTGTGGGAGGGTAATAATGATTTAATAATAAGCTGGACTGGTTCGCAAGGCTATCCAGCTTATTATCATTATTGGTATTTGTTCAATCATAAGATTCAGTTTTTTATTTACTTGTCAATTGGGTTATATTTGCTTAGTTGTAAGTATGACAAAACATACGCTAGGAATACCATTTTACTTTACATGGGTGTTTCAGCACTTGAATTGTTGAGCTATTTATACTACGGCACGAGTTTAACCGAGGAGCAAAACAGTTTTGAATACGCTCTATTATTAGGATCGTTTACATTTGGTACTTTAATTTTTGGAATAATGAGAAAGTCATGCAAGTAGATTTACACGAAGTAGCAAAGGATGAAACATGGGATTTATTAAAGTACTTTTTATCTGGTGCTATTACGATGTTGGCATTTATAATGGTTTACTTTTTTAACCAGATTCAATCACTAGGTATAAGGATTTCAGATAATGAAAAAGCAATAGCCTTAAATGACGCTCATGACAAAACAACCGATGGAGTGCTTTCCGAGTTAAAAGAAATGATTAAAAAGCTAGACGGTAAAATAGATCAACTATTACTTAACAAGAAATGAAACAAGCTATATTCCATAACAAGAGAAGCCACTACAGAGATAAGCGTACATTAGGGGAGCTAATCAATCCAGATGGTGAACACTTCTGTTATACTTTAGAGGACACAGTTAGAGCCTTTGGAATTAAGGACTATGGAAACACAGCTATTCCGGCTACTAAAGATGATTACACCTATTATTTAAGAGTTATGGACTCGCCTAAGTATGGCAGAGTAACAACGATCTACACAGACCTAGAAGATGGTCAACCATGTGTAAATTACGGAGGCATTCGATTTACTCATATTAGATGTCACGGAGGTAATTCAGAGAAAGACACTTACGGATGTTTATTAGTGGCTAAAAATATAGACCTGGATGCTATTAGGATTCAAGGTTCAATGAAAACTGATCTTACAGAAGAAGTTCAAAGACTAACAGACGAGGGCTATGATTGTAGATTAAGAGTAACTAACTTACCACAAGCAAAATAATGTTTCTATCTAAATTAAAAGATTTTATAGGAGGTGGTTTAGGTGAACTGGGAAATGTTGTAGATAAGTTCATAACGACTCCAGACGAAAAAAAAGAGTTTCAAAAATACCTTAAAGAACTTCAACATAAAATGGAGGTTGAAGTGTATAGCCTCGAAGCACAAGACAGGGTAAACGCTAGGGACTTATACAAAGAGGATAGCAGACTTCAAAAGACTTATGCGATAGTTTTCCTTAGTAGCTACATTCTATTGACAGGAGCGCTACTTTATGGCTTCTATCAGATTAGCGCTAATAAGATTCACGTTGATGAGTATATCATTGGATTTGTGTCTACTCTATTTGGCGCCATGTCTACAAAAGTTTCCACTATTACAGACTTTCTATTTGGTGGATCCGTAAAAACAAAAGACTCATAGTTTAATAAAATAAAGTATATATTTGTCGTTCATAATTGTTTGTTTGGTTGAATAGTTTAGAAGTGCGGTGTGATGGCCGCACTTTTTTTATGACTTTTTTTAAATACAAACTACATTGTTTTGATATTAAATTAATATAGTTTAGTTTTGATAAACAATCAAACAAAATCAAATGAAGTTACTAGCAAAAGACCTTATACAAATCAATAAGGCAATCACAGACATTAACGTAGATCTTACGTGGGATCATGGCGAAGGTGTTTATCATGAGCCTTCAGAGCAATTTGAATCAAACGGGTTTCTAGTTGTGTTTCACTTAGTTGTTAATGGCTCCTCTTATAAGATGCCTACAAATGGATTTATGGAAGAAGATGTTTGGAGTGATCCTAAGTTTAGTACTTGTGTTTCCAACATCAGAGTCTACAACGACGAAGGCCACAAGCTAGACTTACTAGCAAAACACATTCGCTCATTAGAGCATAACATTCTTAAAAACTTATACCCCTCATGAAAGTAAAAACATTTTTCAGCGAAATAGACATGGACGACTTAGACGATAAAATCAATAAGTTTCTCCATGATGGCAATTACAAAATAACAGAGATTAAAAAGACAGGCCGTAACAACGGAGGAGTGATGGACTTCTCAGCTCAGGTTCAATATGAATCAGTTCTATTTTTAGATATCGGTGATATTTGCCGAGACTACATTAAAAACCTTAACTAATGCTTATAAATCAAAACGAAAAGCCACAGAGACCGCTACCAGACCCTGTAGCTGTATCAATAGTAATTATATTTATCATGTTCTTCGGAGCCTTAATTTTAATCTCAATATTCAAATGAAAGAAGAAACAGAAGAAACACAAGGCATGAATTTACACGTACCAAAAAAGATCCATGAGAAGGCGAAAAAAGAGGCTAGAGCCTTATACGGTTCTGGTAATAAAATGACATTGTTTATTACCCACCTAATTGAAATCTACAAACGATGAAACAAATAATAGAAAAAAACCTAGCTGAGTTCTTAAAGGAAAACAATGCATTAGAGAAGTTCATTGCAAACCAGCCTTATTTATCATCCGAGCCACCGTTAGAATTAGATAATATTATAGGGGCTTTCCCTTGGGAAGACACACCTAAAGAACAGGGATATTCTTACTGGAGAGGGCTAGATCTTAAATTTAATTATTTAAAAATCAGATTAAATAAATAAACAATCAGAACTATGAGCGAACAAAAAACACATTGGCTACAAAGCCCAAACAAAAACTATCTCGGTCATTGGGATTTGCCAGAAGGTAATGATTTGGTTTTAACAATTAAATCAGCTCAATGGGAAGAGGTTACAAACCCAATTATTAATAAGACAGAAGCTAAAAGGGTTGTAAGATTTAAAGAAGATGTAAAGCCTTTTATTTGTAATCAAGGAAATGCACAGTCTATTATTAAGGCAACAGGTATAAAGCACATGGAGGATAGTGTAGGTAGTAAAATTAGTTTATTTATAGGACTTCATTTTGATCGAGTATCAAAAGATCATATTGATTGTATAAGAATAAAACCTAACGCTGTAGTAACTAACAAGCCAAAGTTGGATCCAAGTCACAAGAATTGGGATAAGGCAAAGGAAGCAGTACAAACAGGAACGGCCACAGTAGAGACGATCCGTAAGAATTGGACAATTACAGAGGCAAACTATCGGTTGTTATGTGGGTAGATATTCAGCAAAATTCAGATAGCTGGTTTAGCCTAAGATTAGGGAAAGTCACGTCTTCCAACTTCGATAAGATCATGGCCAACGAGGGTAAAGCCTTTGGTAATCCTGCCATTCAATACGCTCAGAAGATAGCCACAGAAATAGTAACGGATTTAAGAGATGAGAGAGGCTTTAAGGGTGCTTACTTTGAGGATGGTCATACAATAGAGCCTATTGCAATAGAAGCCTACGAAGCTGATAATTTTTGTGAAGTTACCAACGGTGGTTTTAATGATTGCGGTAGATATGGAGATAGCCCAGACGGCAATGTAAAACCATACGGTTGTGTAGAGGTTAAGGGAGTAATCCAAAACACACAATGGGAAAGGCTGAAAAAAGGAGGTTATCAAACAGCCTACAAATGGCAGATACAAGGTCATATCTGGTTAGGTGAAAAAGAATGGTGTGACTTTATATCTTTCTGTCCTGAAATGCCACAGTCTAAGCAGCTCTATACTTTCAGAGTAGACCGAGACAATGACATGATTGATAGAATGAAATCAAGGTTGAAGGAGTTTGTAAAAGAAGTAGATAAAAATGTTAAAATATTAAATAGTTAGAAAAATGAATATCGAATTAAAAGGAAACATTTACAAGATCGGAGAAACTGAAATTAAATCTGATAAGTTTAAAACTAGAAAACTTGTTATTACTTATTCAGACAATCCGCAATATCCACAGTATAGAGAATTAGAAGCTATACAAGACAAAGGAGACTTGTTAGACAGTCTTACAGTAGGGCAGGAGGTTACTTGTCACATAAACCCTAATGGTCGCCTATGGACAGATGCGCAAGGTGTTGAGAAGTGTTTTAATGCTGATCATGTTTGGAAGATAGAGACTAATTCGGTAGAGGCTCCAAACCTAGACACAGAGGATCAATCAAAAGATTTGCCATTTTAAATACACAATTTGTAATGAACATAGTAACACTAATCACAAAGTCAGGAGTCCGGCAATTAAAAGAAACTAATTGCTGGGCCTTATCTATCCATACTGAGGAGCTTTCAGAAAAGCAATTGAAAGACTTAATTAAAATGGACTCTGTTTGCACAATGCTGCTATCTGACACTGGTATATCAAACGAACAAGTTAAAGCCGTAGAAGCCACAGAAATAGTCAAAGAAGTAAAACAATCTAGGAGTCAACAAGTAAGGTTTCAATTGAAGTTGCTCTGGGAGTTAGAAGGTATGAGAGGCGATAAGGATGATTATTACAATACTAGAATGGATTCTATAATTGGCAAATTGAAAGACAAAGTAAGAGAGCGTAAAAATGGAAATTGAAAAGCTCTATTACACAAAGAAGGAAGCGTGTGAGAAATTAGGCATTCATCGAAATACCTTGTACGCTAAAAAAGAATTGTGTAGGTTTAAGAAATTAACAATGAAACAGATTGAAGAAATCAACAAAACAACAGAATTATGAAGTTAACAAAAGTAAAACTAAGGCAGTATTTAACCAACTACTTAGGTTACATGAAAGAGGAATTGCCTACGGTAGGTAATTATGATATTGATGATGTTTTTTGTTTAAAGGATTGGATTAAAAGAGAAATGGCAGAGGTTGAAGAAGTTTTAGAAAACATAGATAACAAAACACTAGAATAATGAAAGACTTAGCAGAAAAAATACTAGACTCAATTGGAATAATTAACAACGAGTTCAGAGCGCAAAAAATATTAGAAGATGCTCATAGAGAAGATGAAGAAGGTTACGAACTTGACGAGGATGGTAATAGAAGATCACATTGTTGTTGGGCAGTTATAGGAGATAATATGAGATGCTCAAAATGTAATGATAATTGTTGAGATGGCAGACATAACCGAGCCAATTGAAAACAAAATATTCAAAACCTTAGAGCCAATGTTTTTAAAATGGCTGAAAGATCAAGGGGTTAAGCATGTTGATTATGGTGACTCGTTTGTAGAATGGCATCACCGAGGGTATAATTTTGAACTTAGACTAAAGCAAAAGAAATGAGACTAGAATTAGAAATACAAACAATCGGAGACTTTGAAGAAAAAGACTTAATACGTTTTATTGAATGGCAATTAGAAGGAGGTAGCATCCAGAATGACAATCCTTTTATAAAGGACACAGGAGGAGCAGAAATAGTAAGAGTTGATGTATCATGAACACTTACAAAACATCATCCGGTGAACGCATTAAAAAGAGCGTTATAGATCGACTTGTTAGGAGCGCTAAAAGTCAGGTTCTAGTTAACCAGATTAACGAACATGATTACAATTTCTGTGAAGAGTGCAAACAAAGCTCAGGAACTTACTTAGATTGTAGTCATACTATTTCGGTAGACCAATGCCAAAAGCAAGGGAAGTCGGAATTAGCTTGGGACATATCTAATTTACGGGTGCTTTGTAGAAATTGCCACAAAAAACATGATAAATTATGAACGATAAAAAAGACTTGAAAGCTATTAAGCTAGACTTAGAAGCCCTCTATAAAACAAGAGTAAGAACTAATCTTATGAATACATCAGAAAGGAAAAGGAAAATAAATTTAATTCAATCTTTAATAGACAAACAATCATGAGTAATACAAAAGAATGTATGCCAGATGAAATTTACACAAGAGAAGATTTCAACGAATACATTGAAGCAATAGGAATGTATCAAGATAGAAATGGCAGGGTAATAATGGATGGGAACACGATTCATAATCCTCATAACGACCCTAGTAAAATGAAAGTTAAGATGATTAAAGGGGAAATGTGTTTTTTAGATGGTAATTCTTTGAGTAAATACCAAACAAAAAATTATTGGGAGGTGGTAGTAAATTAACGCTAACAATTCAGTATCCCCATACCAAAGTTGACACTAGAAAAAATTAATACTAAACATTTTAAATCGAATAAATCATGACAAGAGCGCAAGAAATAACAAAACTAAATGAGGAAATAAAAAGACTGAAAGCCCAAAACAAAAAGATTAGGGATGAACGCGATTATCTATTTAATACAGCCCAATCGCAGCGTGAAAGCACTGAGGATATTAGGGCCTTGGAAAAAAGCAACGACTATCTAAGGGCTGTAATAGCTAGATCAAATAAAGGCTTTGGACTTACTATGACCAAACAAGCATAAAACTGGAAAACATATAGGGTTCTTAGTTGTTGTGTATGTGGTATATATTGTATATCTTACATAAGAATAAAACAAAATATTATTATTATGAAAAAAATTATTGACATTCCAAATGAGATAGTAAAGGAATTAAAAATTCTAGCTGTCAAAGATGATACGGATTTGAAAAACTACATTCAAAATCTAATCTCAATGCATCACAAGTATAGCAATATAACCGAGATGGCTGGGTATGGTATTGAAGATGGTCAAAGCACTAGGTTTGTGTGGAACTATTTAGTGGACACATACGAGGGTATTAAAGGGGAGACATTTGATCACGATGATTTTAAATATGATTCATTAGTTCATTTTCTTGAAGATGTAAAAGAGACTTGTGCAGGAATTATTTTTTCTATGAAGATGGACCCTGAGTCTGAATATTATGACGAGGAGTATGAGAAACAAATAAACGAAGAATCATGAAGGATGGAAATGTAGAAGATTTTATGTTTCCAGGACATGGAGTTATTTTAGTAGAAGGAGAAAAAGTTACCGCTACAATTATTGATGCAGAATTAGACCCTGTTAAATGTACTTTTAATGGAGATGAATGTGTACAGCTAGATACTTCTGGCTATACACATTTGACTTTAACATGGGATAATCTAAAAGAGCTAATAAAACTCACAAGTAAAGCTGAGATAATTATTAAAGATTTACTAAACGAATAAAAATGTACTACAACACAACCAATCAGTCAGGCGATACTTTAAAAGAGTACAGAAGAAAAGCCTTAACGCAAGAGGAGGAAATCTTTCATTACTTATCTAGGTATGGGTTGACCTTCTCAGCATCCGAAATACAGGATAGTCTATTCAAAGATCGCAACGTGCCAATAACTAGCATAAGGAGAGCGCTAACCAACTTATATCACGACCTTGAAATAAAGAAGGTTGGACAGATCAAAGGCAAGTACGGAAGGCCAGAGAATACTTATAAGGCAATTAGCGCTCAAGTAGAATTTTTTTAGTATATTTACAATTAGTTACCCATTCACAATATAGTAACTGTAAGATTTCCGAAAGGGATTATTGGATTGAGAGGTGAATGGCTCATGAAGGTAATCCCTTTTTAAGTTTAAGATTATGGAACACACAGAAACATTTATTTGCGAAGAAATTGAAGCCCTACAATTTATATTAGAGGACTTAACCACAGAGTTTGATCGCCAACCGATTGAGTTAGAAATTGCTGAATTGACGGCACAACTTAACAATAATAAATGATACAAAATACAGATTATAAAGATAATAAAGGGGAGTTTGACGTATGTCTTTTTGATCCTCCTTTTGATGAATGGAAGAATATTGACTACATACCAAAAGCAAAAACCTATGTTTGTTTTACTAACTTTCAAAACAGACATCATGTAGATAAACTTTTTGGAGTTCCTAAATTTGAAATGATATGGCACTTTAAAGATGGTAGATGGGTCAGTCATAAAATGCCAAGACATACACACGAGCATATTTTGATATACGGTGAGCTTAAAAATGAAGCATACACAGGCGAACACAACACAGACAGAACACCTATTAAAAAAGGCAAAGGGAGCATTGGTAGGGATAAAAATTTAGGAGATAGAACATACACACCTAGAGCAAGAAAGATGCTTAATAGCGTTATAGAAGTACCTAGAAATGTAGGTAAAACTTTAGGTGTTTGGGGTAAACCAGAAAAACTAATATTTCCAATTCTTGAATGGATTGTCTCTGAAAACGATAATGTATGGGATGGTTTCATGGGTAGTGGAACTTTCGGTATTTGTACAGAAAGATTGAAAGCGAATTACTTTGGTAGTGAATTAAATAAAGAAACCTTTAACAAAGCAAGGCAAAGAATTGATAGCGAAAAATATAAATTATTTTAACTATGAAAGTAAAAATATTAAATCTTTATGCATGTCTTGGGGGTAATCGTTACAAGTGGGATGAGGTAGCAGATGTTGAGGTAACAGCCGTTGAACTTGATCCTGAACTATCAAGAATGTATCAAGAGCGTTTCCCTAACGATACTGTTATAGCTACTGATGCACACCAATATTTATTAGACCATTACAAAGAGTATGATATTATTTGGAGTTCGCCTCCATGTCCATCACATAGCAAAACAATGTGGGTATGGAATAATACATCAAATAGCAATGTAGGGAATAAAAGTATTTATCCAGACATGAATCTTTATCAAGAAATAATATTTTTAGAGTCTTTTTTTAAAGGAAAATACATAGTTGAAAACGTAATACCATATTATGATCCGTTAATTACAGCTCAGAAAAGAGGTAGGCATTTGTATTGGGCCAACTTTAAACTACCTATTAATATAAATGAAAGAAAGGAGGCTACAGGGATTGTCGGAGGAAATGTAAAAAAGGAAACTAAAAAGCTAGAGGCATTCCATAAAATAGACTTATCAAGCTACAAAGGAAGTCAGAGAAAAGACAAGATAGCTCGTAACCTGGTAGACTATGAAGCTGGCAAAACAATATTAGAAACAGCTTTAAACATAATAACCAAATCAAACACAGAACAAACCGAACTATTCACAAATAGTAGTGGATAGATAAGAAGTTTGATTATATTTACAGAATGTTAATAGATGCTAGCCCATCTGATATTAACTAAGAAATTTAAAGGGTTGCCTCACGCTGGCTAGAGCGGGGGGTCAACCCTTTTTGCATTTAAGATTATGGAATGGATTAACGTAAATGATAGATTACCGAACGAAGAACATCCAGTTTTAGTCTGTTATGAGGACATAGGCTATAATTGTGGGTTTCCTGAGATACTAGCAATAGATGGGAGTATTTGGTATAGGTGGTTCAATGGAGACGACTCAAATATGATTCCTACCCATTGGATGCCACTACCTGAACCGCCTAAAACAGTTTAGTAATGGCTAAAGAACTACCATATTTTAAGTTTGAGCCTGCTGAATGGATGATGGGTCGAATAACAAGAGAGCCAAGTAATGTTCAGATAGCTTTTCTTAGGGTTTGCTGTCAGTTTTGGAGAAACTCAGGAGACATGACTATTGAAGATGCTTCATTAGAATGTGATGAAAAAGACTTTGATATACTCATTAAAAAGAAATTTGTCCTTACTCAGGGAGATTGTATTTCTATTAAGTTTTTAGACATTCAGTTAGATGAAATGGCCGAAGTTTCAAAAGGTAGAAGTAAGGCTGCAAAGGTTAGATGGGATAAAAACAATGCAAATGCATTGCAATTGCATAAACTTGCATTGCAAAAAGATGCAGATAAGATAATAGGAGATGAGAATAGAGAAGAAGAAAAGAAAGTAGAAAATAAAACAAAGGGCTTTGCCCCTCCTACTCTTTTAGAGGTAAAAGAATACTTTAAAGAAAAAGGATATTCAGAATCATCAGCGATAAAGGCTTTTAATTATTACGAAGAAGGAAACTGGAAAGACTCTAGGGGCCAAAAAGTTAAAAGCTGGAAACAAAAAATGCAAGGGGTTTGGTTCAAGGATGAAAATAAGATAAGAGCAAACGGAAAGATCAAAGTAAATATGTTTCAATCATGAAAGTAAAAGAACTAATTGAAAAGCTAAAAAAAATTAACCCAGAAATGGATGTTTTCTGTACATCTAATACAGGTGAATATGAGTATGGCATAGTTAGCACAGCCAAAACATCATTCATTAGATTGAATGAAGATGTAAGAGATTTTGATAAAGAAGATGAGGAAACTTTAGTATTTATAATTTCAGAAGAATGAAAGAGCTTGAAAGACAACTAATGGTAATTGCTATAAACGATGGCCAATATGACAGGATTTCATTCTTAGAGTCAATAGACTTCACAGACTTCTACTCTAAGAGCTTGTACACTACCATAGAGGAACGATCAGGTGATGTAATGTCTACTTACCTACATTTAACATTGAACAGCTTAGAATCGTTTATATGGCTTCAATCACAACCAATAAATCCGGTTACTTTTTGCAACATGGAACGCATAGCAATATTAATTCTACAAAACAGATTTAAAAAGGAGTTTGCTAAGTTGTTGGATAAGTTAGTAGTGGCAACTGATTCAGATATTGAGAGGTCATTAATTGAAGAGTTTCAATTAGAATTAGACCAAGATGTATTTGTGTTAGGGGATTCGTTCCTTGAATACTTAGGACACCATGCAAGCGATCACACTAAAACTCGGGTAAGTGATTATTTGATTTGGAGGGATGGCAGAGTTAGTAGGGTAAAGGAAATTGTTTAATGACCTGAGTAAGAAGCGTTATTTTCAATGCTTTCTTAATTGATGTTGTAGGTAGTTAGCCTACGGATTTAGAAACTAAAACTTAAAATTATATGTGGACACCCGAACAAGAGAACGAAGCAGAAAAATTGATTGCAAGATTAAGAGCCGAACCGCTTGCAAAAGAGCGTGAAGAATTTGGTAAAATGCTAATGAGTCACATTGATAGCTATACACCCGAAGAAAGAAGGAGGTATGATGAACTCAAAGTAATTTTACGAGAAGGTTAGTAGGCTTATTACCTACAACGTTTAGTGTATGTTGCGGATTTGCTTTTTTGCAAATATGAAATATACACTTTGTTATCTACTGCACGATATTATTAACTATAAAAATAAATAAGATGAATGATTTTAATAAAATAATAAAACAGATAGACTACTCAGACGAAAATTTTGAAGGGTGGAAATACACAGAGATACTGTACGTGAAACTAGATTGGTTAAAAACCTCTGTTTGTGACTTAGAAGAACTAGCAGATATACTAGAAGAGGCTCAAATTTTTATTGAAAAATTGCAAAAACTAGAAAATTAAATTATGGAAATTAAGACTAAAATAACACACCTAGAAAAAACATTTGAAACTATACATTTTTCAAGCATAAGTGATGAAAAGTGTTTATATATTAAAAAAAAATTCTATGAAAAACCTAGCATAGAATTAGTACACAGTCAATTTAAAAAAGTGTATAATGGTGGCAAGAAAACAAATCATATAATAGATTATTACTTTAAGGATGTGATGAGTAAAGCGAGACTATCAACTTCTAAATGGTCAATAAAAGAATTTTTTGAGTGTAACGATTTAATTAGGTTTGCTTACGGTAAAATAAAAAACTGCTCTAATTTTTACAAGGAATCTGACAGTGACATTAAAAACATAAAGACAGTATTAAGATTATCACCATCTGGGACTGCCGCCAAAGTTTCTAATTTCCCCTATAAAACGATGTTGGATGTTTTTGAAAAATATAATATTAATAATAATTATTATGATTTTTCTTGTGGATGGGGAATTAGGCTACTATCATCTTTAGCTAATAACATAAATTATTTCGGAACAGACCCTAACGATGAATTAGTACCTAAACTAAAACAATTAGCTGATGACTTTAAGAAAGGTACTGAATGTAAAAGTAATGTGGATGTTCGTTGTGTTGGCTCACAAGAGTACGTTAGTGACTGGGAGAATAAAATAGGACTGGCTTTCAGCTCACCTCCTTATTTTGATTTAGAGCATTACAACGTAGGGAAACAGTCTATTGACAATGTAAATTATAGCGAATGGTTAAGTACATATTGGGAAGGTACTGTAAAGAATATGAGTAGATATATAATAAAGGGAGGTTACTTACTGCTTAATATGAAAAATATAAAAAAGCACGACACACTTGACGATATGTGTGACATTATACAAGATAACGGATTTGAGTTTATAGAGGACTTAGAATTGAAAAACATAAATAGAATATTCCTCAAACAAAACAATAAAAATACGGATGAAGTTATAGCCGTATTTAAGAAATTATAAGGCACTAAGCTAGTGTTGTAGATAACGGTTTGGCTATGTGCCGTATCCCGTAGGGTATGGCATATAGGTAGTGTTGGCAACAGTACGGATTTGAAAAGATAAATTATGAAAACAATAAACAGTTTAAGCGGTGGTAAAACAAGTTCATATTTGGCTATGAATTACCCAGCGGATTATAATGTATTTTCATTGGTTTGCATTGATGATGAAAAATGTAAGCCATCAGATAAAAACATGATTCAAGCTGTAAATGATAAGTTTGAAAAGTACGGCTATCTGCAAAAGTATGGTGAATTTATAGGAACGGCAGAAGATGATAAAATATTAAAGGTGATGTTTGACCTTGAACAAATATTAGGTAGTGAAGTGGTTTGGGTTAGGCATCATTCTTTAGATAAGTGGATAGATAAAAAAGGTATGCTTATGAATATGAACATGAGATATTGCACAACAGAAACTAAAATAATACCTATTTGTGAATGGGTGGTAAATGAGTTGATGTTGAAAGAAGATATGCAATCTGTTTTTATGAATCAAGGGATTAGATTTGATGAGTTTGAAAGAGCAAAAAAAGGAAAAGATAGGGAATACAGGAATAAGATAATAACAGGCAAGAGCAAAACAGGAAATCAAAATAAATGGACTGAATATTTTTGGGCTCTTGGAAACTACCCTTTAGTAAACGACAGAATTTCTCACTACTCAATACAAAAATATTGGGAAGATAAGAGTATTATATTTCCAGAAGATTCTAATTGTGTTGGGTGCTTTTGGAAAGATGTACAGCAATTAAGAAAAAATTGGGATACGCAGACTAATAAAATGCAATGGTTCTCTGACCAAGAAAAAAGAAAGAACCATTTTTTTAAGCCTAATATTGATTATGACCAAATCAAGAATATTGGAATACAACAAGATTTTAACTTTGGAACTGGTAGCGGATGTCAAGCTGGATTTTGCACGGACTGAGTATTGTTGCCAACGCTGAGGTATAATTCAGTGTTAAACGTACCCGACTTTAGGAGGGTGAATTTATAACGAGTGTTAAATTTTTAAACAAACCAAATGAGTAACTTAAAAAAATTCTTACAATCAAAGCAAAACCTAAACGGGTTTAAAGAGGAAAATGATTCTGATATAATAGGGCTTGATATTGACATAATGAAGCAAGACCATGCCAACGGTGTACAGATTGGTGAAGATTGCATGATCCCTGCAATGCATGAAAACTTCGCCTGGATGAGAGGACATCAGAATTGTTGGACTGGATTCCCCAACGACGGAAAAACGGAGTTCACTCTATTTATGATGCTTATAAAAGCATTAAAGTCTAATTGGAAATGGGTTATCTGGAGTCCTGAAATGAAGGGAGCAAACTTTGTAGATGGCAAAATAAAAGTACACTACAATATTTTAGCCTATTCAATGATGAGTACTATAACTGGTAAAACTCCTTATAGGCATATCAATGAGAAATATAGCATTCCGCTATTGACCATTGATGAAATGCAGGAGCTAAACAAATGGATAGAAGAGCATTTTATATTTTTAGATCCGAAGCAGAAAAAGATAGAAGACATTTACAATCTATTAAAACGGGTATTTGAAAAGCAGGGGTTTGACGGTGTATTGATTGATCCATTCAAGAATATAGACCCAGAGCCTAACAAAAGAGATGATCAACATTTACATCAAGTATTTGGTAAGTTTAAAGAGTTTTCTATTGAAACTAACAGCGTAATGAATTGGGTGGCTCATCCAAAGTCAGGAGTAACTAGGGTAGATAACAACGGAGATTTAAACCCTTGTAATCAATATATGTTATCCGGTGGGGCTGCTTGGGATAACTCAATGGATGGAATATACAGCATACAAAGACCTAGCCCATTTGATGAATATGATAGTAATTTGACTACCTTCCATAACTTAAAACAGAGAATGCAAGAGCTATCCTGTCAGAGAGGAAAGGTTCAAGAAATAAGATTTGACATTAAGACTAGAAGATATTTATTTAACGGGGTTGATCCTATTTAATAATTTTTACAATCAAGCTATAGATAATATAAACAGACAAAAACCATGAAGGATATAAACAGAATATTTGAAGCAATCCATGATGTGTATGAGTCGCATGATGGCGGTGTTGTGTGCTTAGATGATAATGAAAAACTCCTCATCAAAAACCAGCTAATACAGCTCATATTAGTGAATAAAAATCATGGAGTCACAAGTGATGTTATAATCTGTGATTGCGGAGGTAAATCAATAGAAACGGCTAAAGGTATAATTTGCTATGAATGCGAATTACCTAAATAGAGCTGATGCTAACGGTTTGGCTAAAAGGCGTTATTTTCTATGCCTTTTTAGGTCGTGTTATCATCTTTTTTAACTTAATGATGTTATGAATATTATAGGAGATATAAATCTTGATTGTAAGATAATAGATGGTACTGTTACTTTTTTACGAGAAGCTGACGAAAAAGACTTTCTATTTATCGACTCTTTAAGAAAAAAAGAGGGTAAGGCTTTAGGGTTTATACCTAGAGCCGTGTACGATTCTATTCTACAAAAGGAAAGGGTAGGCAATAGGGATAGATACAAGTATAGCGAGATAATAAAAACAGTGGATAACTTAGATAATACTGGTTTCTGTTATTACACATACTCAGGGAATGATTTGAAAATACAGCAGATAGTAATTCAAAATGATGCTAGGAGAGTTAACAGGGCTTTGATGATGTTGGATCATGTCGAAAAAAGAGCAAAAGAACTAGGGAAAACACACGTTACAGCTAGAGTAGCTATTGATTTAGAAAGTAATATGTTTTGGGCTGGTTGTGGTTATAGTATAATAAATCAAATGACCAGTTCATTCCTCAATAGAAAGGAAAGTAAATCAAAAAGACAATTACATTATTACTCAAAGGCAATAAATAGCCTATTTGCTAATTGATGATAACGTATGGTGGTATGGTGCGTTGCTTTTTTGCAATGCATTATAACACGTGTTGTGAGTAGTTAAATTAAAAAAAAGAGATGGCAAATTATTTTTGCAAAAAATAAAACAAACTAAAAACTTAAAATTATGGCAGTAGATTTATTCGGAAACGAAATTATAACAAACCCTTTATTAAGGGATAAATTTATAGAACCGCCTTTTAGTATAATTGATACAAAAAGTGGCAATTGGCAAATACGTAAAAAAGAATGGAAAAGGATAGGAATGAAAAGCGAAGTAGGTCGTGAAGCTAAATCTATAAATAGTGGTACTGATGATTATAGAGCTATTAAGAATAAAGAAGGATATGATAATAAAGAAAAATATACATCTATTTTTGATCCTGCATTATGTGAAATATTATATCATTGGTTTTGTGTAGATGGTAAAGAAATTTTAGACCCATTTGCAGGTGGTTCTGTTCGTGGAATTGTAGCAAACTATTTAGGTTTTAAATATACAGGGATTGATATAAGACAAGAGCAAATAGATAGTAATAGAGAACAAGGTTTAGATATTTTAGATACTGAAAACCAACCTAATTGGTATGTGGGTGATAGTAATGAGGTTTTAAATGATTTTAATAAAGAG
>TARA_R110000822_G_scaffold52492_2_pt1 | contig 39334 bp, 28 predicted proteins | sample TARA_R110000822 | Tara Oceans TARA_R110000822 (sample SAMEA4397666) | marine metagenome | biome: Polar Biome; feature: [SRF] surface water layer (ENVO:00010504); material: water (ENVO:00002006), including particulate matter (ENVO:01000060) such as... | depth 5 m | reverse complement strand
CAGGCATAAAAGTACACGCTTTGGTTATTACCAAGCGTTTCAATATTTTCCCAGCGAGTGAGTCGTTCTTTACTCATATTATGAGCGCTGTTATTAGCAAAAGTACTTAAGCTTGTTATTAAGCAAACGCAAAACGCGACACAGTAAACACTGTATCGCGTAGCTGTTTGCCAATACTTACTGGCGTACATTTAAATCCCAGCTGTAGTCTAAAAATTTTACTTTCATGTCATTATTTCTAAGCGCTTTTTGCTGAGCGGGTACTAGTTTAAGTGCATCGCTATATTGCAAAAAAAACTGCTGTAAGGTATTTGCTCCGTTAAAGCCTTGTTCAAAGTCATCGCCGTACCACTTAAATATAGAGGAGATATTTAGCGTATTTTCTTGAGCCATATTACGTGTTGTATCAGATAAAAAACGCACCGTTTGCTGTTGCAATTGGCTCTCTAGTTCAGTAGCTGTGAATGCCTCCTCGCGCAGCGCAGGGCAACCAATACTTGCACAATTTACAGCAAAATGAATACGTGGGTCGTTATATTTACCGCTGCCACGAATTAAACCGTGCTCTATGTCATCAAGGCTGCGAGTTTTACCAAGTAGTGGCACAAACGCTTTGCTCCATGGTGAGCTAAAAAAGCTGCCTAAGTCTTTTATTGATTTAAGGTTTGGGTACTTAGTCAATATAAGTTCAACAGTCCACGCATTATACGCATTAATTAAAAAAGCGAGTTGCTTAGGCTTTTCCCACGCGTCAAACTCGTTTTGTGTTACAGCACTTAACGAATCTAAATACGTTTTTAGCTGTGCATGCTCACGTTTTATGGCTGCGTAATCAACCTCTGTGCTGTGATTATGGTTAATCGCTACAACATGCTTATTTAGTAATGCATTCCAGCTATCGTGCAGGTTATTAGTCGTGCTTTGCGCTTGGTTTGCAAGCGACGTTGCAAGTAACGCTGCACTTAATAATAAAGGCTTTAATGTTGTGTTAAACATATTAGCCTCGACGCCACGTATGATATTTTTCGAGCATGTTAAGTACTTTTTCAGGCGCATGCGCGCGTTTCCACTCACCTGCAGCGTATTTGTTGCCTTCAGCCCAAGTAGGATAACTGTGTATAGTACCCAGTATTTTATTAAGGCCTAAACCGTGTTTCATGGCCAGTACAAATTCAGCAATTAAATCACCCGCGTGTTCAGAGACCACAGTTACACCGAGTATTTTGTCTTTGCCTTTAGGGGTAATGACTTTAATAAAGCCTTTTGTGGCGCTGTCGGTAATTGCGCGGTCTAGCTCTTCAAACTCAAAACGAGTGATTTCAAAATCGATACCTTTATCAATTGCATCTTGCTCGTTTAAGCCCACACGTGCCACTTCTGGGTCAATAAAGGTGGTCCATGGAATAACGCGGTAATCTACTTTAAACTTTTTAAGGTTACCAAATAAGCCGTTTACTGCTGCGTACCAACCCTGATGAGCCGCTACGTGCGTAAATTGATAAGGGCCAACAATATCGCCTGCGGCAAAAATATTAGGGTATAGCGTTTCTAGGTATTCGTTAGTGACTATTGTACGGTTTGTTTCTATGCCTAGCGCTTCAAGGCCGTAACCTTTAAGGCGGGCACTGCGGCCAACAGCGCATAGCAGTTCGTCGTATTCAATAGCAATTTCTTCATTATTGCCTTCGTTAAGGCGTTTAACAATAATGTACTTTTTACCGTCGCGCGCTTCACAGCGTAATGCCTGATGCGAGGTTAAAATGTTAACGCCGCTTTCGCTCAACGCTTCATGAGCAAAGGTAGACACTTCAACGTCTTCTTTGATCATGATGCGCTCCGCCATTTCAATTTGCGTAACGCTTGAACCTAAACGGGCAAAGCTTTGTGCTAATTCGCTACCAATTGGGCCACCACCAAGTACTACAAGCTTTTTAGGTGCCTCATCTAGCGCTGCAAATTTATCCCATAAAGTATCGCTTGTTACATAACCGTTTTCTTCTATACCGGGCAGTGGCGGTACAAATGGGCGTGCGCCAGTGGCAATAACAATAGTACGCGCAGTTAATGTTTGCGTGCCGCCATCGTTAAGTTTAATTTCTACCGTCCACGGGTCGATTAATTTGCCGTAGCCTTTTACTACGTCTACGCCTAAATTAGTGTAGCGCTCTATGCTGTCGTGCGGTGCTATATCGGCAATTACTTTATGAACACGCGCCATTACTTTTTTAAACGAAAACTGCGGTGTCATGTTTTCTAGGCCGTAGTGTTCACCGTGGCGAATTTGCTCTGCAATTTTAGCGCTTTTAATTATCGCTTTACTTGGAACACAGCCGTAGTTTAAACAGTCGCCGCCCATTTCGCCCGCTTCAATAAGGGTTACTTTTGCTTTAACAGCAGCGGCAATATAGCTTGTTACCAAACCACCAGCACCCGCGCCAATAACAATCATGTTACGGTCGAAACTTTTAGGTTTAGTATAGCTTTTGTATACACGACGTTTTTTAAACACGTTTAAGATCCCTTTAGCAATAAATGGGAATACGCCCAATAAAGCGAATGATAAAATTAAGTCCAACGATAAAATGCCCGATAAACTCTCTATTTGAGCAAGCTGCGTACCCGCATTAACAAATACAAATGTACCGGCTAGCATACCCACTTGGCTTACCCAGTAAAAAGTCCATGACTTGATGGCTGTTACGCCCATTAACAAGTTGATTAAAAAGAACGGAAACACCGGCACTAAACGAAGAGTAAATAAGTAAAAGCCGCCTTCTTTTTCAACGCCTGCATCAATGGCTGCTAAACGATCAGGAAAGCGCTTTTTAATGGTGTCGCGCAATAAGTAACGTGATACTAAAAAGGCCAATGTAGCACCTATGGTTGATGCAAACGATGCAACCAATAAGCCTTCAACTAAGCCAAATAAAGCACCCGCTGCCAGTGTTAAAATAGCCGCGCCCGGTAAAGACAATGCAGTAACCACCACATACAATAAAAAGAATCCGCCAATTATTAATAGCGGAGATTGCGCTTTATATTGGCTAAACTGATCCATCGACCCTTTTAAGCCCTCAAGCGTAAGTAGTTGGTGCAAATCAAAATGAAAGAACAGGCCGATGGCGGCCGCTGCAATCAATAACAAAAGTATTTTTTTAATCATGTTCTCTCTTCTCTAGCATTGCTGTTTAGAAATTATGCGTAAGCGTCAGTTTTGCGTTTATTGGTAATTCAGGAAAAGCCAAGGTTGCACCAAAATAACCGCCTTCAAATACAGGGCGCCAATTTTTTTGATTGGTAACGTTGTTTACATCTAAGCGTAACTTGGTGCTAGGCGTAAAGGCATAGCTAGTATTTACGTTTAATGTGTACTGATCGCGAATATGTACGGTTGCCAAAAAGTCTAATGGGTAACTCTTTGTATATAGACCTGAAAAACCCGTTTGCCATTTCGAATTAATTGAATAATTTCCGTTAAAGCTAAAAGATTGCTCTGGAATGCCTTGAACTTGGCTACTTGAAGGCGCAAATGCGGTAAAACTAGGAGCGCCCACACTGGTGCCTGCAATAATATCAGGGCGTGAGTTGTCAAATGCATCGGCTACTTGGGCAGAATCTTGACTACTTGCAGAATTATCGTAGCGGGCGTCAATGTAGCTATAGCCTGCGCTTAACCAATACGGGTAGGCATCGTAAAATACTTGGCTTTCAAAACCTGTGGTGCGAATACCGGTATTACTGCCATCGCGGTTACGTAAACTACGGCGTTGGCTAAATATTGCGCCATCGGCGTACCAATCGCTATTGGTTGGTGCATATTTTAAACCAAATTCAACTAGGGTATTTTCGGTGGCAAAATTTTGTGCACTAATGGTATTGTCGCCACCAAGTGTAGTGCCGCCAGCCATGCTATTTGATGTGGCTTCGTTGTAACTTGCTGCGCCATAAGTGGTGTAATCATCGTTTAGTCGGTAATTAAAACTTACTTGCCCTGAATGCAAAGTGTCGTTAATGCTGTCGCTGGCGGCAATTTGCCCTACAGGTGCTATTGGGTCGTTTGCTTCTACGTCATAAAAGTCAACGCGGTAGCCAACACTGGTATGAAACTTATTAGTCCAATCAGAATCTTGCTGAATAGCCACCCCTGTTTGCCATGAGCGTGAGTCTGTGGTGTCTGATAAGTTAAAGTCGCCACTGCCGTCATTATTAATATCGTACTGACCACCCGGCGATACAAATACACCTGGGCGAAGTTCAATAAAGCGTGCTTGTTGTGCATCAGTTAAAGGAATGCGTCTATTTGAAAGTGGGCCAGTTAAATCTATGGGTAAGTCGGCTTCGGTGGTAAATTGGCTGTAACCTAATACGCGGTTATAACGTACATCAAAGGCAAAAATAGTTTGCTGGTTACTATTCCAAAGGTAGGTAAGCTCGGTACGGTTTTGCGCGGTATCGGCACCCTCTATAATTTCAACAAAGCTGTTTTGTGCAATTTCATCACGTTGTAAATGCTGAAAGTAGGAAATGTTTTTAATTGACGCGTGACTAGAAAGCTCACGTTTATAAATACTGTGTAGCAAGTAAGTAGTGGCTTCGTTTTGATTATCAGGATCGGTCAGTACGGTACTGCGGTCTATTTTAACTTGCCCGGTTGGCGAAATAATCGAACCCGCTAAAGGTACAGTGCTACCATTTGCTTGCACACCTTGGCCGGTAATATACAGTCCGTCATCTATTAACGCCTGAGTAGGGCGGTTAATACCGGCGTTATCGGTAAATTCAACTTGGTATAATTCAAAATTAAGATCCCAGCTGCTTTTATCATCAGGAAATACACGCAGGGCTGCAAATAAGCTGTCGCTTTTTGTGCCTGAGTAGTCGTAATAACTGCCGTTATCAATATGCTCTGCACTAACTCTAAAACCTACTTTGTCTTTTACTATGGGGGCGTTGTAGTCAACCAGTACACGATATTGATCCCATCGTCCTGCCGATAAACTTGCTTTACCTTTACTTTCGTCTGTAGCGGCTTTTTTAGAGTGTAAGTTTACAAACCCACCATTGCGTTGGCTTGAGCCAAATAATACCGGTGGCGCACCTTTTACTACATCTATCTGTTCTATAGCGTTGAACGATAACGGTACACCAAAGCCATTGTTGCCCGCTTGACGACGTGTACCATCTTGAAAAAGCTCACCTAATTGGCCGCGTATTGTGGGTAAACTTGGCGCGCCAAAACCACTTGCTGAATAGGTATTAGGGCTTACTGCAAGCACATCTTGTAACGTGGTAATGTTAAGCTGCTCTATTAGCTCGCTCGAAATAGGCGTTACCGAACGTGCTATGTCTTTTAGTGCTAAGTTGTCGCCAAATGGGCCATCTATGTTGGCATCTTTAACTGAAAGGCCTTGAGATTTAATAACTTGGCCAGCTACTTCAATGTGCTCTATGGTGTTATTGGTTGTTACTGTTGAGCTTTGGGCAGCTTGCGCCAGCAGTGGGGTATTTAATACGCTTGCTAACGATAGGGCTAAGTATTGGTATTTCAAGGGCTTTCTCTTTCTTGTTAATAGTTGATGATGATAAAGACCGAAAGGTGTAAAAATAACTTTCAGTAAAGTTTCGATTCTTTTTATTTTTTAGGGCATAACAAAACAGCTGCGTTTAAAGCGTGCTAATAAAATATTGCCGTTTCATTTGTAAAAAAATAGCAATAGAGTGACGATATTACACAGATTATAAATAATTGCTTTTAAACATATTTTTAAATTGTAGTCTACTTGCCAGCAGTTAACCTATTATATTTATTAGCTTTTATGTACAGCGTTTAAATACTTAAAATAAGCCGTGCTTTAACTGTTAATAAGCTAAGTAGGTAAGGGTAATTAAAAATAATTATACTTTTTTGAAATAAAAACCAAGTTATACGGTCTTGATAATTTAATAGTTTATTAATATTTTTATTAAAGGAAGTTTTATGACAAATCCAATCAGTGCCGATCTACAAAACCGTTTGCAGTGGTCTTTACTCTCTCTGCGTGTGGGTGTTTTTATTGTAATGATAATGTGGACGCTGGATAAATTTGTGAACCCGGCACATAGCGCCGGTATTTTTGAAAAGTTTTATGGCATTAGTGGGTCAACAGATATAGTGGCGTATGTGTTAGGTGCGCTGCAATTAGTTTTAGTCTTAGCATTTTTGGCGGGTATTAAAAAGCGACTTACTTACGGAATCATTTTTGTAATGCATGGCTTGTCTACACTTTCATCGTACAACCAGTACATAGATGGCTTTAACAACTTATTATTCTTTACTGCATGGCCAATGTGGGCTGCGTGTTTTGCGTTGTACTTACTGCGCGACCAAGACGTAAAATTTACTATAAAGTAATACATAAAAAATTGGTTATAAGCCGCTTGGCTTATAACCAAATAGTACACAAGGGAGTGTATCAAAGTTAAAGTTATAGCGTATAAAGTAGTTACTGCATGCAGTTAGTGCATTGCATCGTTGTAGTGCTCAGCTAAGCTTTCTTTTTGCCCTTCGGTTAGTGCTTTGCCGGCTAGTTGAAATACTTCGTGCTCTTCTTCATCTAAGTGATGATGCACTAAATGATGGAGTTTTTTAGCAGCAACCAACCACGCTGGTGAACTCCTATCGGTTTCTTCAAGTTGTTCAATTAATTCATCAATATCATGATGTTCTGCCACACTATGGCGGGCTTTTTCATGGGTTAGATCTTCAAACATCAGTGGGTTATAAAAATAACGCTCTTCAAACTTTGCATGTTGTTTTAGCTGTGTTTTTAGTTCAAGCATTAACTTTTGACGCTCATCTGTATCACCATGAGTTTGAATAAGCGCATCTACTAACTTACGCTGTATGTCATGATCGGCGCGTAGTGCTTCAAAAATATTCATTTTATTTCCTACTTTACTCATTGTTTAAATAATATGAAGCAAATATAAGGCCATTTTTAATACACTGTAATACAAGGGGTTTTGTTTTTATTACAAAGAGATTATTTGAGAGATGTGTAAGAATTACTATGCACTGTATAAAGCTAACAACAAAAAGGGCTAATATTGCTACTAGCCCTGTAATAAAATAACTTACTTATTCATAACCGTATTTAGCTAGCTATTTATTTGCGTCTTTTATTGCTTTAAGTTTAGCTGCGTGGTCAATTTCAAACGCGGGCATGTCTTTATTGCCATCGATCAGGTAGTTATCCATCCAACGCATTAAACGTAAGCTGTAGTCGTACTGGGCTGCTACTTTACGGTTACCGTGGCCTTCGCCAGGGTAGTAAACTAAACGCACGTCTTTACCTTGCACTTTCATGTAGCGGTATAGCTCCATTGATTGCGCTGGGTGTACACGAGGATCGTCTTTACCGTGCATAATTAATAACGGTGTTTTAGATTGTCCAGCCCAATAAATAGGGCTGCGCTCTAAGTACCATTGCCATTTATCCCAAGGGTATGAACGAGCATGTACTAGGTTCATTTCGTTAGATATATCGGTAGTACCAAACTTAGATAATTGATTTGATACGCCAACAAACATTACGCTGGCAGCAAAGTGCTCAGTTAATTTTGTTGCGCCCCACGCAGAAGCATAACCGCCGTATGAGCCACCAGTAATACCAACACGTTTAGTGTCTACTAAACCCATATCAACAAGGTGGTTTTTAAAATCTACTAAGTCATCAAACTCTTTGCCTGCGTAGTCATTTTGGCCAAGCTTAGAGTAATCAACCCCTTTACCCGTTGAGCCACGATAATTTGGATAAAATACAGCGTAACCACGAGCTGCTCCCATTTGACCAGGACGTGAGTAGTTAGTTAACCAACCGTCTTTGTCATGGCTTTCAGGGCCGCCATGTACCGACATGATTAATGGGTAACGTGTCCCTTTTTTATAATCAAGCGGATACACAAGTACACCATCAATTTCTACGCCGTCACGGGCTTTTAAATTAATTGTTTGTTGCTTGGCAAAGCGCTTGTCGTTTAGCCACGTGTTTGAATCGGTTAAACGCTCTGCTTTTTTGCTACGAACAATAAACACTTCGTTAGGATGTTTTGCGGTATTGGCGCGCAGCGCTAAGGTTTTATCTGAAGCAGAGATACTTAGGCTTGAGGCAATAAATTGACCTTCTTTAACTAGTTTTTTGTATTTATTGCTGCCGGTTTTAATGCTGCCGACAAAGCTTTGGGTGCCTACATTGGCAATAAAGTTTAAGGTATTGCGTTTATTCTGCCATTCAATATCGGCTACGTGGCCGCTAAAGTTGGGTAACCACTCATCTACTTTACCGCTTTTTGTATCGGCTAAAAATAAGCGACCAGTAGCAGGATCGTGTTTATCTTGTGCGCCTAAAATTGCGATATAACGACCATCATGAGAAAGCTCTGCTGTACCAAGTTTACCCTCTGTGGCAAACGACATAGTTACTTGATTACTTGCTATATCAAACAAGTGCCATTGTGATTTTGTGTACTTATCATCAATTAACGCAGTAGGCTGAGTTTTAACCAGTAGCTTTTTGCCATCGGCAGCCCAGTTAACATCACTAACATAGTTAGCTACATTGAGCGCGGCAGGTGAAAGTGGCTTATCGGTTTGTTTTAAATCAGCAATAAACAGCTGTTTGTTTTTTAAACCTTGTTCGTATACCTCTGCCATAAAGCCTAATTTTTTAAGCTCTTTATCAGATTTATCAGCTGCTGGCATTGCCAAAATAGCGAGGTGTTTATTGTCAGGGCTTAGTGCGTAGCTTGAAATAGAGGTATCTTTTAATGACAGTACTTTATGTGCTTGGCCGCCATCAACCGGAATTTGATAAAGCGCGGTAAATTTGTCATCTTTTAATTTTGCTAAAAAGTAGATGGTTTTACTGTTGTTAGACCATTGAATGCTGCTAATACTAACCGAACCGGTAATAAAAGGGCGCTCTACACCTTTGTCGTTAACCACATACAGCTCACGGTAGTTAGTGCCATTTTCATCAACATACAGCTCACGCGGCACCGAACGAGTAAAAGCGACGTTATCGCCATCTGGACTAATACTGGTTTGAATAACTGATTGAATTTTTGGGATATCTTCAACCGTTAATACTGTTGAAGCACTTACCAATGAGCTAGATAATCCCATTGCAAGCACTAAGCTAAGTTTTAACATTAAACTTTCCTTTATATACACGTTAACTTGGCAGTATAGCAAGGCTGATGTAATAGGCTAAAAAATGCGATTAACACACTGTTTATAAAGGTTAATGGATAAAGCGATGATAAAAGTAATGACGCCAACTTTTATCACAAATGTTGGCGTATATTTTAATTAATGGATAGGTGAGAAAAGCGCGTTACAAACTCTTTTTAGGTGGCAGTGCTACGTTGGCAAAAATTAACCCAGCTACTAGCGACATAAAAATTAAAAACGTTTGCTGGCCTATATGTTCTGCATAAACAAAGTCTTGACCTTCAATAAGCGAGTTTAAGCCAATATAGGTTTTGCTACCCGGCACTAATACAATTAAGCCTTGCATAGCAACAATAGAAGCGGGGGCGTTGGCCACGCGATTAAATAAGTTACTAAATATGCCAACGGCTAATGCGCCAACAAAGGTCCCTAAGGTGTAATCGAGATACATAGCAGAGCCAATACTGGTGCCATAAGCAATAAAACCAGACGCAATAGACCACACGGCATGTTTAAGCTTGGTTCTAAATATGACTATTAGGCTGCTACACAGCAAAAATATAGCAAGCCAAGGCGTCCACGCTGGCAGTGGCGCAGGTTGCACAAAGTCGGCCTGTCCAAATAATGCAAAACCAATACCTATGCCAATAAAACCACCAAAGTAGAGTTTAAACAGCAACATGAATGAGTCCATCACCCGTGCTGTACCCGACACTAAGTGCCTTGCTGCAAGTTCTGCTAATCCTAGGGCTAATGCTAAACCCGGAATAAATACAATGATGGACGACAGTACCACTAAACGTATATTGATCTCTGGGGCAAAATAAACACTAATAGCACAGGCAACGATTGACGATACAATTGCTACCAAAGGCTCAAGCATGTGGGCGACACGTTTTGAGCGCCCCGACCAAAGTACAAATAAGTATACAAGAGATGAGAGCAACGCAGACCAAGCTACATCAAACCAGCTGGTGCCCATTAACATAGCAAACGCACCACCAGATGTGGCAAACGCAATGCCCGTTGTGAGTTTATTGTAAGAGTTAGGAGCAACAAAAATAATGTCTAGCTGTTCGTCCACTTCGTGCAAGGTTAACTTGCCATCAAGCATTTGATTAACTAAGTCGTCGGTGTCGGCAAGTGAGCCTAGGTCGTGATCGCCAGGATCTACCCGTGCAACATGGGTATACTCGTCTTCGTGGCCGTCGGTCCAAATAACAAAGGTAACAGAGGTAGGCGACATAACAAACGACGATTTAAGGTCTAAGTAGGTCGCAACTTCCATTAAATGCGCTTCTAAGCGGTATGCGGGCGTACCATATTTGTGCAGCATTTTACCTAATTTAACGATAAATTTGCGTTTTTCTGTAAAGGTTGCGTTTTTCAAATGCTTTTAAGCCAACGGTTAAATAACTAAGCTAAAAATATAGACAAAAAATACTAATCTGCCATAAAAAGTGCTAATTCAGAGTTCATCCAGTGGCTTTTGATTCAAGTGGGCAACATGTAGGAAGGGTGGTTCCCTTTCAAAAGTTGCCAACGAAGAAGAAATGTCACTGGTGAGCTCCCTTGGGCGAGTTTTAAATGAGCTTATACTGCGTTCCTCGAACTCAAAATAGAACCACTATTTTATCATTCAAGCGCCTTGGCTAAGCTCATTTTAATTCTCGCTGAATTGTACCGTTTAAGGTAGATTGGTATTAAAAATTTGCCCACGTTTAATGGGCGCGATTTTAAACACTAATTGGTGTGTGTCTAGTCATTTTTAATCTAATTTTTTATTTTTTTCAGCTATCCATTGCGACATGTATTGTGTGCTGCGCATTGTATGATGTTTGAGCATTTGGCCTGTAAAGTTTTTTTCGCGATGGGCGTTTAAATCGCTACTTATTGAATCGACTTTTTGAATTAACGCAGCGCTTAATTGGGCTTTGTCATACAGCGTATTAAGTAGTGTATTGCCATCTTGTTGTGCTTGTTCAAATTCACTTTGATTGTTGTACATTTCAACGGCTGCATTTGCAAAATCTTCGGCGGTGTTTGCTATTTTTCCAGGCCAAGGTAACTCATTATGCATACCTTCACTGCCAATATTAGTGGTAACACTTGGGGTTTGCATAATCATGGCTTCAAGTAATTTACCTTTAATACCTGCGCCAAAACGCAGTGGTGCTAAACATACTCGTGCGCTTTGCATTACCTCAAACGCATTATCGGCCCAGCCTTTAATTAAAAACCCCGATTTAGGGTTGTTAAGTGCAGTTGCTTTTGGCGGCGGGTACGATCCATAAATATGCAGCTCAGCTTTAGGCAGTTGCTTGCGAATAAGAGGCCAAATTTGTTGTAAATAAAGCACTGCATCCCAGTTTGGCGCGTGCCTAAAGTTACCGATGGTCATAAAGTGTTGGCGCTGCTCAAAGGTTTTAGTGCTGGTGGGCAATGTGTTTAAATCGACCATAAAAGGTAAATGGTGTAATAAGCTAGGCTCTATTTTAAATACATCATTAAGTAAACTCATTTCATAGCTAGAAATAATAAGGCTTAAATCGCAACGTAAGATGGCTGCAATTTCGCGTTTTGCTATGTCTGAATGCAAGTCGTTAGTGGTAAATTCTCGCTCGCCTTTGTGGGCTTCGTGGCGGGCATTACGCAAACATTGTAGATCTTCAGTATCTAAAATTTTCAGCGCATTCGGGCAATGCTTATCAACGCGCCAACCAAACTGTTCTTCCATCATAAAACGGTCAAACATAACGATATCGGGAGCATATGCTTTAACGTAATCGTCAAAACTTTCGCAGTTAAGCGCAATGCTCTGGCTACTAATACCAAAGTCGTCAAGGTTGACCATGTGCTCGGTGCGCAGTGCCGGCGTTGCAAACTCTACTTGCCAGTTTTGGGCTCTAAAGGCATTTAATAACGACATCATGTGCGTGCCTGCAGCAGATGAGTTGGGCTCTGGCCATACGTAGCCAATTACCAGCACTTTTTTCATTGGCTAGGATCTCTTATTAGTAAGTTTAAATTTACCCATATAGAAACAGGTAAGCTTATTTTTGTGATGGTTATTACAATATTAACGGTAGTAGCACAGTAAATTTAGCGCGCTAGTTCTACACAAGTTCAATGCTTATAAAGTCATTTTATATTAATGGGTAATATTAAAAAATATGACTGCATTTACTTTATTCATCAGCATTGTTTTTTAGGTGTACAGCACTTTATAAATAGCGCTGTAGTGTAGCTTAAGTTAGGGGGGCGATAAATCATTTACGCTATTTTGTATAACCTTAATGCTTTATGAATGCGGCAAAACATGTTTAGATAGCTTTATTAAACTAAATAATTACTAAAGGACAAAACATGAACGCTTTTAGGCTGTTAGTTGCCTTTATTGGCTGTATTGCATTACTGCCAATGAGCTATGCAGAGCAAGGATATCAAACGCCATCGGCTGAACTTGCTGCATTAGTAGATGCTAAGTTATCGCCCACCAGTAGTTTGTCAGACGATGGCCAATGGCTGGCATTGTTTGAGCGCAAACGTGTAGTGTCGTTAGATGAGTTGGCAAAAGAGGAGCTTAAACTGGCGGGCATTAAACTCAACCCGGCAAACTTTTCACGCTCACGCGTAAGTGCAAAATACAGTGCGGTGCAAATTAAACACGTGCAAAGTGGTACGGTTATTAATATTAATAACTTGCCACAAGGTATTATTCGCGCACCAAAGTGGTCATCAAATAGTGAGTACTTAGCCTTCGTGGTTGAGCAAAAAAATGATGCGCGTTTATGGTTATACAATGTAAAAACAAAACAAGCTAATGAGCTAAACTCAATTGCGCTAAACTCTGTCCTTACTGCATCCCCCTATGAATGGCTACCCGATAGCAGTGCCTTGGTTGCAAATTTAGCCGTTAATTTAGGAAAAACCAGGTTACAAAATGATAGTCAAAGTACTGTGCCTGTTATTCAGCAAAGTAGCGGCGAAAAAGCCCCTGCACGTACTTATCAAAACTTATTAACTGGTCCGTTTGATGAGGCGCAGTTTAAGTTTTATGGCCAAGGGCAACTCGCCTATATAACGCTTGATGGTCATGCGCAACCGATTGGCCGCCCTGCGTTGCTTAAGTCATTTTCAGTATCACCCGACTCAACCAATATATTAGTGGCAAGCATAAACGAGCCATTTTCGTATCAAGTTCCATACAACCGCTTTGCTACAACATGGCAAATATGGGGAATGCGTGGTTTTTCATTAGTTGAGCTGGCAAAACAACCATTAGCCGATAATATTCCACAAGGCTACGACAGTGTACGTACTGGCAGACGTGACTTTGAGTGGCGAGGCGATCAAGGTGCAGAGGTTATTTGGGCTGAAGCGCAAGATGGCGGTGATATGAAAACCGATGTTGAATATCACGACTTTATTTACAGCTTACGTGCACCGTTTAAGCGCGAGCCTAAACTGTTTGCTAAAGTAGAGCGTCGTTATTCGGGTATAGAATGGGGTAACGATAATATTGCTATGCTCAGCGATTGGCGCTTTAGTGACCGCCAAGTGCGCACTTATATTATTGCCCCGCGTGATGCTGATAAAAACCGCATATTATTTTCAGAGCGTAGTTACAACGATGCCTACAAAGACCCAGGTAGAGTAATATATGAGCGCAATGATTTAGGCAGCAAGGTAATAAAAGTGGTTGGCGGGCGCTATCTATTTTTACGCGGTAATGGCGCATCAGAGCAAGGTAATGTGCCGTTTTTAGATCAATACGATGTAAAAACGAATAGCAGCAAACGTTTGTGGCAATCAGCGGCACCTTATTATGAGCGTGTTCGTGCGTTACTTGATGACGAAGGTAAGCGTTTTATTACTATTAGAGAGTCTAAAACAGAGCAACCTAACTTTTTTATTCGTGATTTAAATAAACAAAATTTAACTCAAATTACTAATTTTGAGCACCCTTACCCTGCATTTAAAGGCGTAACAAAAGAGCAATTACGTTATACCCGAGATGACGGTGTTGAGCTTTCAGGCACACTTTATTTACCACCAGGTTATGATAAAACTCAAGGTCCATTACCTGTATTAATGTGGGCATACCCGCTTGAATATAAAGACAAAGCAGTCGCTTCTCAAGTGCGTGAATCGCCTTATGAGTTTACCTCTATTGGTTACTGGGGCCCAATGCCTTACTTAGCTAAAGGTATTGCGGTATTTGACGATCCTAAAATGCCTATTGTAGGTATTGAGGGCAGTGAACCAAATGATAACTTTAGAAAGCAACTAGTGGCCAGCGCACAAGCTGCCGTAGATGTATTGGTTAAAAAAGGCATTGCTGATAAAAACAATATTGCCATAGCGGGTCATTCATATGGTGCATTTATGGTGGCTAACTTATTAGCGCATAGTGACTTGTTTAAAACCGGTATTGCCCGCAGTGGCGCGTATAATCGCACCTTAACGCCGTTTGGCTTTCAAGGCGAAGAGCGCGACTTTTGGCAAGCCCAAGATGTGTACGCAAACATGTCGCCCTTTTTTCATGCCGAAAAAATTAACGAGCCAATGTTAATGATTCACGGGCAAGAAGATCCGAATTCTGGAACTTTCCCAATGCAAAGTGAGCGTATGTACGCCGCGTTAAAAGGCTTAGGTAAAGAAGCGCGTTTAGTTATGCTACCCCATGAAGCACATGGCTATCGAGCCCGTAAAAGTTTACTGCATGTATTGTGGGAGCAAGAACAGTGGCTAAACAAATACCTGTTAATGGATGAAGAGGCTGAGCCGGAAAAGGTAATAACTGAGCAAGTGGCAGAGCCAACACCGAGCCAGTAGTAAAGTACGTGTTTATGCTGTGAGAGCAAGAAGATCCACTCTAAATCTCACGGCACCTTCCCAATGCAAAGTGAGCGTATGTACGCCGCACTTTAGAGCAAAAAAATGTATTTTTGCACTTTATCATCTCAGACTTTTGCCATATATGAGTGTATAAAACTTCCAAATTCAGACGCTTTTTGTTTTTCATAATAAAGGATAAATAACGCGAAAGCCTTGCTGTTCAGGGCTTTCAAGTGGGGAGATGCTTTACTAATAGGGGAATTTTATTTTGGGCTGATACTTTGTTAAGGGGGAGGTTACCTTACCAAAAACAGGCTCAATGTGAGCGAGTACAAATGGTCATATTACATATCATTTATCTTTCACCTTAGCTCTTTTTCCTTTACCCTTTCGCCTAGAACCTATTACAACTTTGTCTTTAACCCATTACGAGTTTTAAATGATTGATATAACAGTACTCGCGGTATTTATTCCCACCTTCTTTTTTGTTTCGATCACCCCAGGTATGTGTATGACGTTAGCCATGACGCTAGGCATGAGTATTGGCGTGCGGCGCACTTTATGGATGATGCTTGGCGAGCTACTCGGCGTTGCTAGTGTTGCAGTTGCTGCAGTGCTAGGCGTGGCGAGTATTATGCTTAATTATCCAGAGGCATTTGCTATTTTAAAGTGGGTAGGCGGTGCATACTTAATTTACATTGGTATAAACATGTGGCGATCTAAAGGAAAAATGTCGGTAAATACCAGCAATGCCACAGCTGTAAGTCGCGAGTCGCTGTTTACGCAAGGCTTTGTAACTGCGATTGCCAATCCAAAAGGCTGGGCGTTTATGATCTCATTACTACCACCATTTATCAGCATTGAACATGACGTAGCCCCGCAACTATTAGTGTTGTTAAGTGTAATAATGGTTACCGAATTTTTAAGTATGTTGGCTTATGCAACAGGTGGAAAAAGCTTACGATTATTTTTAACGCGCGGTAATAACATCCAGTGGATGAATCGCATTGCGGGCAGTTTAATGGTCGCCGTTGGTGTATGGCTGGCTTTAGGGTAGTGCTTTAATAGATTAATTACTCGGCATTACAATATTAAAAAAGTAGTTTTCTTTTGTTATTAGCTCCTAAAATGGGTAAAAAACATTGATTATGTAAAAATGAGCTGAAAGTATTAACCTCAGCTGAACGCCTTGCTGTGGTTACATTTGTTGCTATTTTAATTACAAACAATAAAAGTTTCTTAATTTTCTGTATTGCAATTTGTAACAAATTCGGTAATTCTAACAAAATATTCAAGGAAGAATGAATTAAGTCAACGGCTTAGCTACATGCTTTCTTGCCTTTTAAATGTACAGGGAATTGCCACATGAAAAAAACTATCCTTTCTGCGCTTATTTTTGCTCCTCTTTTTGCTGGCTGTGTGTCTACAGCTGATACTTCTGGTGACTTAGATCGTAACGCTGTTGTTGCTGAGTTATCTACACGCATGGATACACTTGGTTACCAACACCCGGTAGACATTGTGCCAGGCATCAATGAATTTCTAAATGCATCGGCTATGGTGCTTGAGCGCCAATATAAAGTAATGGGTCAGTACCGTACGTCTACTGATAATCATCGTGATGTTCAAGCTTTTTTATATGCATACAAAGATGCAACACCTGAAGAGTTACAAACAGCTATAACTGAATTTGATGCGGGTGCAAAAAATAAAGATGAAAAAATTGGTCATAAAATTGCTGCCTATAACCAAGCAAACGAAAGTATATATCAACAAAACGTCGCACTTGCTACCGACTTAACCGTTGAAATTGCAAAGTCTGCTTATATTTTATCTCAATATAAAAATGAAGTAGCGATGGCATTAGCGCTCAGTGCTGGCAGTAGTATGATGGGTATGTTTGCTGGTGAGGAAGATGAAGCAGAAAATCCAAAAGATATTGGTGTGGCATTGTTAAAAGCAAAAGATCAGCTTTCGTTAGCATTAGAAGCGAATGAAATTATTGAATTAGAGCAAGCGACTATTTCATCAATTAATGAGCTACAGCTAGAGCTAGAAGCGAAAGGTTAATGAAAACAAGCATTTTTGCCTTTTTATTGGCATTTGCTTGTACAAGCTCAGCGCAAAGCTGGCCTGTTTGGGTAGTTCAATCGCAACAAAGTGATGAATACATTACTGCGGTGGGTATTGGTGAGAGCCGCTTAGCTGCAAAGCAAGCGGCTTTAGCCGAGATTGTAACCCAACTCAGTGTTGATGTAAGCACCCAGCAAACACAGTTGTTGAGCAAGCAAAACAATAAATTAGCCAGCTATTTTGAGCAAGCAACAACACTCAATAGTTTACCGTTTACATTAACGGGGATTGAGCAGTTAAATGCAGTTGCACAAAACAACTTATTTGCTTTAAAAATGGGTGTTAAAAAGTCGGTTATAGTAAAAACGTTAAAATCTGATTTATCGGTACTATCGCGAATTACCCCTCCAGAAAAAAATGCTGAGCAACGTTTTATTTGGGCACTGCAAAATAGTGGTTTACTAAACCAAGCGATAAAAAAGTTAGCAGTTTTGGAGCATTTATCAGGTTCTGAGTTGTTGATTAAATCAACACTGAATAATTTATTAACCGAACAGTCAATTGCACTTAATGCAGTTGCGTGCGATGTGATTGGTGCAATCAGCGCACACGAAATTAAATCTGCTTTAAACGACGCATTACCTCACAGCGGCGACACACAACTATGGCTTCGTCCACAATTACGTTGGCAATACGCGCAAACTACAACTAAACACTCTGCAAAAGCCATTTTATCACTAGCACTAACACGCAGCACTAGCCCTTTTAAAGTGTTATTGCAACACGATTTAAATGCCCAAGAAAGTGCCGCTACGCGGGAAAATGCCAAACAAAAAGTGATTCAAAACTTAGTGCAACAACTTAAAGCGCCTGCTAGCCAATGGCTGTTTGATATTTAGGAATAATAATGAAATTAGTAAAAAAATTAACTCTGTCAGCATTAACACTTGCCTTATTAGCTGGTTGTCAAACAAAGCCTGGCAGCAGTACGCAAGTAGAAAAAGTAAGTAATCGTGCATCGAATGCGGTTGTTGCTAAAAGTGCCTACGACTTTAAAGATCACGATATTACCATTCCTGCCTATTTTGATACTCAAGGGCTAGAGCGTTGCACCTTTGACGTTAATAATGAGGCCGAAAGCTGCCCACTGAAAAAGCCCATAGTACGTATGTATTTTGACTTAGCTCAAGTAGCTGGCAGTGGCATTGGTGTAGATGCAATGCGTGAGTTCGATAATGAAAATTTACTCTTTATGCTCGAAAACCAGTTTGCCGGTATTAGCCGCTTTAGAATTATTACTCGCGATGACGATACAATTTCCAAAGAACAGCAAATGTTTTTAGAGCAACAGGGTACAAATGCGGCCGCTAAAAGAGCTGAAGTAAGGGCATTAATGCCAGATTTTATTGTAAAAATAGATTCACTGAGAACACTAAAAACCGAAGGGGGTTACAGCGATTGGGCCAATTACACGCTAGAGCTTACCACTGGGGTGATTAACCCTCAAACACGGGAAAAACTATCGCATCCTAACCTTGGAAAAATCCGCGTTAAGTCAGAAGATGTGCGCGAACGCTCAGAATTGAAGTTTCACCGAGTAAATAATCGTTATGTTGCTGGTTTTCGATTTGATGATAGTGCCCATGTAAATGCAGTAATCAATGATATGGGCTCGCGCGGTATTGATATTTTACTTACCCGTATGCTCAGTGAAATGCCTGCAACAGCACAAGTGTTAGGTATTAAAGGAAATAAAATTAGCCTTGATCGTGGCCAAAATGCCGGGGTATTACCTAACGAAACTATGATTGTTTTTAGTTATGAAGCGGGTTTTGTGGAGCCAATTGGCGTTGCGAGTGTCATGCCTTCTAGTAACAGTGCTCAAGGCGAAATTATCCGCTGGAAAGATTCTGATATTGCAGATGACGTTAAAGGTAAAGCTAAAAATGGTATTTATCGCCCAGCAAAAGGTGCAAAAATATTTGCAGTTTCGGTAGGCACACCAGCTGGATTTTTGGAGAACCGTACATGATCAAAAAGCTTTGCTTATTAGCGTTATGCTCCTTAAGCGTACAAGGACAAGTGGATGTTTTAGCGGATGGAACATTACAAACCCAGGCGTGTGCTTATGGGCGTGGTAGCACTGCTATTTCTGGTGCAAAAGCGCAGGCCAGTGCTGAGCTTATAAGTTTTATTAAAGGTAATAAAAGCCTGACAACGCAAAGCGCACAGCAGCATTTAACAACCAATTTAACAGATGATGCCGCCAGTTTATATGAGCAGCAACGCACTACTATGATCGAAGGTTTAAGTGCAGGTGCAGTTCCTTTAAATTACTCAGCGCCAACACTCAGTGGTAACGACACTTGCATGACGGTAAGCCTTAACCCACAAGAATTAGGTGAAATACAAGAGCAAAGCTGGCAACAAGCGACCCAAGATATAAGTGTGACAGTAATAGGTCAAGGCTGGAAAAAAGAAGGTAAAACAGCATTAATTAATGCTGAGCAAGATGCACTACAAAGAGCTGTATCTCAGGTGGTGGGGGTTTGGCTTACGCAGCAACACACGCAATCGTCAAGCATGAGTATGGATATTGTTGATGGTAATGAGTCAACCAATATGCAGGAGTTGATTGGCCAGCAGCTTTCTAGTCATAGCGAAGGGTTGGTTAAAGAGTGGCAAACGCTCCAAAGTAAGCAGCTAAAAAATGGTGGCGTAGAAATTACGATAATGGCGGTAGTCGAAAAAGCACCGCTAATTCAGCAGGCATCGCAATTGTTGAGTATGATTGGCTCACCTAGAGTACAAGTAATCGCTCCTGAGCCATTAAAAACAGAGTTAAAAGTTTGGTTGAGTGAGCAAGGTATTGAAGTAGGTGGTGCGGCGAGTTTAGTGATTTATGCACAATCTGATGTTATTAAACGTGGTAATAATCGTCAACTTCGCTTAAGTGTTAATGTGCGAGATTTAGCTGGCAACATTTATGGGAATTGGAAAAACGATCCTTCATTTATGTCTTTGCCTGATGACCCTTACGTAGAAAAAGATTTAATGGCAGTACATTTAGCCAGTGAATCGCAGTCAAAAGCACTGCACAGTACGCTTAATACTGCGTTTACTCAAGTTGTTGCAAGAGGCGGATTAGTAAGAGAAGTTCTGTTGCCAAGTAATAAATTAACGCAACCAGAAAAATTGCATGCTGTATTAAGCACTTTAGGTGGTGTAAGCGACGTAGCTATCGATAAGCGCAGTGACTATACAGTTGCAAGCCTTAGATACAAAGGTAATACCGGTGAGCTTGCCCATGCACTTGATCAAGCATTAGCAACGATTACCGCAAAAACACTTTCTAAAATTACAATCGAAAACGACTTTACACTCAGGTACAAATAAGGACAGATGATGAAATTGAAAATATTAACATTAGCAATGGTTTTAGCTATGCCTGCAATTGCAGCTGAAGAATTTAGTTTAACAGACATGATCCCAGCTCGCCCTGGTGCACAAGTAGCTAACGCAGATCAAGCCCAAGTGTCGGGCGATGTAGTGGTTGCAAAAGATACTAATGTAGCGGTAGCTGTTGCCCATCAAGCGCTGATTGATGACGATGAAGACGGCATAAAAATGATTCAAGTAGGCAGTGGTACTGGTATTTTATCAATTGGTAGTGCTAGCTATAACACTTATGACAACATGAATGCGACATTGCTTTCAAAACGAGGCGCTTATAATCAGGCTTATTTAATTGCTAAAAAGCAATTAATAGAAAACATGAAAGGTGTTGAGCACCAATGTAGCAATGTAGTAAGTGCAACAATGGATGTAATAGATACCGGTGTTGAGGGTGTTGCAAACGAGCAAACAAATATGATGGAAGCGTGTAAGGAGTCGGTATCGGGTTCTTTAGCAGGTTTTGTTACTTATGACGTGTACGATAACAATGAAGAAAAAGGAGTACGCGTTAGTTTAATATCGACACCTAAAACACGCTCGCAAATAAAAGGTAACCGAGGTGCAGTTGCTGTGACTACAGAGCCAAATGCTATTTTTCAACAAGTAATTAGTGATGTTAAATCAGGTGTTTTACCGCCGGTTGGCGCAAAAGTGTTAACTAACGCCGATAGCGGAGAAGTAATAGTACTAGGTTATGGTTCGGCAATAATACGTGGTAATAAAAATAATAAAGTGGCACGTAAATTAAAAGGCGCTGCTAAATCACAATCGCAAACGCGTGCACGCTCAGCGCTTTTAGCCACTATGCAAGGAGAGAAAGTATATTGGGAAGGTAGCTTTGACGAAAAGCAAATGGAAGGTACCCAGCAGTTTGAATACGACGATCCTAACCTAAATGATCCACAGCAAGTAAAAGTGCTAGAAGAGGATAGAAATACATTTTTAAACCAATTAAAAATGTCTGATGAATATGCAACATTGTCTAAAGGTAAATTACCACCAGGTGTGAGTGTAAAAAGCTTTGCAAGCGATGACGGCTTTTGGCAGTACAGCGTTGCTGTTTATGCGCCAAGCTTAGAAGCAACGGCACGTCAAGCAGCTAAAGAAATGACAGGCAATAACGGCAATACAGTAAATGGTATGAGTCGTTCAGGTCATAAAATTAAAGCGGTGGGTGGTTTAAACGAAAAAGCGGCTAATCCACAAGGTGCTTCGGGTAAAGTAGCGAGTGAAGAGGAGCTTTAATGCTAGCATCTATTTTAGCGCTTTCGTTGGTGGCTTCGGCCACCTTCGACTCAGAGCAAACAATTGAACAGCAAACTGCTTTTTTTAAAAGTCAGGCTAATGGTCAATACGCCCGAGTTAAGGCGTTAAAATCGAGTGCAAAAAATGCGCTTGAGCAGGCATGTCGTAATGCATTGACCCTGCCTGAGCGCAGTATTATAAAAAGTACCTTAGCTAATAAGCTTAATATTACCTTACCAGAATCGGTGAGTTTTATTGAAGCTGAGGTTACGGGGTATAAGCAAGAAAAACAGCAAGAATGGCTAACCTGTACAGGTATTGTTACCCCTGCTGCTGCAGACATAAACGAGGCAGGTTTAGCAATTAGAGCAGCATGGCAAGTAGGCAAACAGCAAGATAAAAATAACTTGCGTGCATTACTTAAAATAGCAATGGCTCATCCATCGACTATATCTGATGCCGTTGCACTTGTTGCCGACCAATCACCGCAAAGCGAGCGCCTAGCTTACCTAGATAAATACTTAGTAGCCGATGAACTTAAACTTGATGACGCGAAAGTGTCTGTGGCGCAAGTATGGTTTAAAGACAAGCGCTACCAACAAGTTATTTCATTAATGCAACAGTGTGAAAGTATTGATTGTAAACGTTTAGGTTTAGCCGCAGAGGCTGAATATGAGCAGCAAAGCGCAGATGATTTAAGCAGCTACTTTTAATTTATAAGGATATAAAAAGTGTACTTGAAAAGTAAATACTTACTAAGGTTAAGTACTATTGCATGCCTTACTTTAAGCTTAAATAGCCTAGCCAAAACAAGTGATGAAGCCGAATTTGAGGCTTTTTTAAAGCAGCGTCAAAGTGAGTTTAGTCAGTACGAACAACAACAAAAGCAAGAGTTTGAAGCGTTTGTGAGTGCCTGGCGTGATGCTGAGAGTGCTTATTTAAAACAAATAACTGCGAAATGGCAAGACCCAAACCTACCTAGCTCAAAAGTGTGGGTCAAATATAGTGACGATTTAAATAAACGCACCAGTGTAAACTTTGAAAGCGGTGAAGTGGTTGTTGAGTTATTAAGTAGCAAAAGCGATGAGCAAGCAGTTGAATATGCAAAAGAGCAGTTAAACGAGCTCTCACAGGTAACCGTAGATAAAACGCTTGCCAAAGATCCAATTTATATTACAGCAAATAACACACTTAACAGTAAAAGCATTATCTCAACAGGCAAGCCCTTAAATAACAAGGTTGAGCAAAGTAAACCACTAACCGCTACTCAATCTAAAAAAGTAGCTGAGCAAACAGTGCTCTCTACAGAAATTGTACAAGAGGTATTAGCTGCAAAGGCTCCTGTAATAACTAAGCAAAAAGATAGGGTGACAATTAGCTACAAATTGCCTGCTAATACGCTTTCAAACCAAGCAAAGCGTTATTTGCCAGAGGTAAAAGTACAAGCTGCGCGTTATAACTTAGAGCCAGCCTTATTGTTAGCCATAATACATACTGAGTCGAGCTTTAACCCACTGGCACGCTCACCTATCCCTGCATTTGGTTTAATGCAAATAGTGCCTACCTCTGCGGGTAAAGATGTGAGTAACTTCTTGCAAGGTAAGCCGTTATTGCTTAGCCCTGAGTATTTATTTAAGGCAGATAATAACGTAGAAGCAGGGAGTACTTATCTGCATATTTTAAGTAATCGTTATTTTAAAAATGTACGTAACGAGCAATCAAGACTGTATATGAGCATAGCCGCATATAATACTGGCCCAGGCAATGTAGCTAAAACTCTCAGCGGCTCAAACTCACTAAATCAGGCAAGTATTGCTGCTAATGCAATGTCGGCAGATAAGATTTATGCCTATATGGTGAACAACTTACCTGCACAAGAAACCCGCAATTATTTACAAAAGGTGGTTAAACGCACCGCATATTATCAAGCACAATTGAAAGGAATTTAAATATGAAAAAGTTATTACCAGTAATCGCCGCTTTGGCGTTAGGTGCGTGTTCAAGTACAGAGAAAACGCAATCAGCACCGCTTGCTAAAAATGATTCAGTACCAAATTGGGTACTTTTACCTGTATCAGATAAAGGTTTAGCTTCTTCGTCATGTGTACCTTGGTCGGGCAGTATGTCTACAGACAGAGCGCAGGCAATTGCAGCAGCGCGTGCAGATTTATCGCAGCAAATACAAGTAAAAGCAAGTGTTATGGACCGTCTATATCAACGTAAAGCGCAAAGTAATGATGAGCTAAATGTAGGTGGTACATTTGAGCAAGTAAGTAAACAAGTTGCAGAGCAAAGTCTTGTTGGCGCTATACCTCAAGAAGTAGCATTTGCACGTTTAGATGGTAAAAAACAACTTTGTACCTTAGTAGTAATGAGCAACACACAAGATACCTTTAATAACCTAGTGGCTAAATCGGGAAAACGTTTAGATCCCGGTTCACGCGAAGCGCTTTACGAAGAGTTCAAAGCGCAAAAAGCAATGAAAGACTTAGAAAAAGAACTCGATAATTTAAATAAGTAACTGCGACACCTAATTTTTAATTTAATAGCGTAATTAGCTTTAATTAAATATACAGCCAGTTAGCTTTATTAAGGCTAGCTAGATAATAACTATGAGGGCTAGTAAGCGCTCATTTTTTGTGAAATAAAAATTTACTGACTATTTTAAAAGGACTAAAAAATGAAAGATATTTTTTTCTTTGAATCTATGCTGACACCTAAAATCATTACTTTTGTATATTGGTTAATGTTACTAGGTGCTGTAATTTCTGGTGTAACCACTATGTTTGTGCAGTACGATGGTGGTTTTTGGGCTGGGCTTGGTATTATTGTTGGTGGTGTAATTGGCGCTAGAATTTGGTGTGAACTACTTATCGTTTTATTCAAAATTCACGAGAATTTACAAAAAATAGCTAATAAATCAGAATAAAATTTTAACGTGTCACAGTAAGTTTCAGTTAGAAATAAAACCAGACACGTTATTTTATCCAAAAAACTCCGAGAAAACCCATTGATCGACACGAAGTGGCGTCGATGGGTAGTTCACTTTAACCACTTTGAGGTTCAAAAAGGCTAAAATACATTTGCAAACATAGTTTTAAGTAAATTATTTATAAAGAGGTTAAGGGGGGGGCGCTGCGCTTCTTATTCTTTGCTGTTACTAACTGTTAAGCTGTTGTTTTAACCAAGAAATAAACTCAGCTGCGGGCATAGGATAAGCCATATAATAGCCTTGCATACCGGTAATATTAAGTTGTGCGAGTGTTTTAGCTTGCTCTGCGGTTTCAACGCCTTCGGCAATAACATTAAAGCCAAGGTTGTGCGCAAGTGAGGTTATAGTACTTACAATGGCAGACCCTCTATTACCTTCATGTATTTTATCAATAAAGCTTTTATCTATTTTTAGCTCATCAACGGGGTAAGTGTGTATATAGGCTAACGATGAATAACCAGTGCCAAAATCATCAATCGAAAACCTAAACCCTTTAGCTTTGAGCTGCTGCATTTGTGCAATATTTTCAGCCATGTCATCCAGTAAAATGCTTTCGGTTATCTCCAGTTTAAATCTTGTAGGAGATATACCAAACGCATCTACAATACTAACAATATTGTTGTATAAGGAATGTGTTATAAATTGGCAGGCGCTAATATTAATAGCAACACAAAATGAATCATGAAGCAGCTGTGTTTGCTCTAGCGTTTTAATTAACATGCAGGCGTCAAACAATACACTGCTTTGCAATTGATCAATCAGACCAGATTGTTCCGCAACAGGAATAAAGTAGTAGGGTGATATAATGCCTTTTATAGGGTGTATCCAGCGAATTAATGCCTCCGCGGCTATAATATTACCTTGGCAATCAAGTTGCGGCTGAAAGTAAGCCGCAAACTGCTTTTCTTTTATTGCAGTTATAATGTCGCTTTCTAATTGTAAACGTAAGACTAATTCGTGTTGCAGTGCCGGATCGTAAAACGCAAAACGATGGCCGCCAAATTTTTTGGCGCTATACATAGCTGTATCGGCCCTCTTTAATACATCGTTGCTTGTTGTGTCTGGGCCTTCAATAAAACTAATGCCAATACTGACGGTAATTTTATAACTACAGTTGTTTATTTTAAATGGGTTTTTGAAGCAGTCGAGTATTTGCTTGGCACACACTATTGCCTGGCTTTGTGCATTGTTTTTATTACTACTTAGGTGCTTAGGTAAAATTACAAATTCATCGCCACCAATTCGCGCAATAATACCTGCATTTTTAATAACGGTTTTTAACCGCATAGCAACTTCTAGTAAAACCTCGTCACCGATAACATGGCCTAATGAATCATTAATGCGCTTAAAGTCATTTAAATCTAAAAATAATAGAGTGCCAAATGAAAGCTGCTTTTTAGATTCGCTGATCATCAATTCAAGCGTGTCAGTTAGCATGCGGCGATTAGGCAATGTGGTTAATGGGTCGTAAAATACCAACTCTTTAACTTGCTCTTCAGCAAGTTTACGCTCGGTAATGTCGCGTATCATCCATAAAACATGTTTTTTATTTGGCTCATCAAGTAGGTAGTTATTAATAATTGACGTTCTAGCTTCAAAAATATGTCGGTTACCCATACAATTAAGTTCGTACTCGTACAGTTGTACTTGCTCTGTTTTCAGTGTTTTAGTAATGATAGAGATTACTTTATTAGGATCACCTAATGGTAGCGAACTTATGCGTTGCTCATTACTTAAGCTATTACATTGCAACTCGTTGCTAGCACCATAACTTTCAATATACCGCGCTTGTTCATCAAAAATGATTCCTAAATCGGGGATCACCTCAATAAATGCTTTTAATTTATCGTTAGAACGTTGTAGCTCTAAACTAAGTGCTTTTTCTCTTGCGACAGAGCGCGCTTTTTCTATTGCTAGGCCCGATAAATGAGTAAAGCGTTCAATAAGCTTTAAATCTAATGCGGTTGGTGCGTTTGGATGGGTGTAATAAACGGCAAAACTACCGAGCACTTTGTTGTCTGAGGAAAAAATAGGAGTAGACCAACACGCTTGCAAACCATGTGCTAATGCAATAGTTTTATAATTAGCCCAAAGTGGGCTAGTAGCTATGTTACTAACAATAACTTGTTGCTCTGTGTACACTGCAGTGCCACATGAGCCTACATTATCTCCAATTGTAATACCGTCTATTGCTTGGCAATATTCAGGGGGAAGTTTAGGCGCAGCACCGTGGCGAAGTTGGTTTCCCTCTAGAGTTAAAATCGAGCTTTTAGCATTTTTAGAGTCAATTATTGCTTCAATTTGCTCGCAGATATTATGCAGGCACAGGTGTATATCTACACCTAATGCGATCTGCTCTATAATCTGTTGTTGGGCTGCAAATAATGCTGAATGTTGTGCTGGAGTCACTCAGAAAAGTTCCTAAATAATAGTTAATGTGTCTGAGCGCATAGCATTAATAAAAACGAGAAATTTATTTTATATTAATTAAGCAGCACCTTATTGATATTGTAAACATTATCTAATTTAACTCAATACTAGAGTCGAATAAAATTTAAACTCTTTTCGTTTTTGTTTTTAACTGGTTGTTATCATTTGTTATATATAACAACAATGCTCATTGTTATAAGTGGTGCTTAGTGCCTAAGGTGACTTCAGCGAAGTGCTTTTTTAAAATATCGAGTAACGCATAAGTCTTTGCAGCAATAAAATCTCGTTTTGGCGTTACTGCATATACTAAATAGCCATTATTTATTGTAGTTAGGCATCAATTTTATTGCAGTAAATGCAGCCAGTATTAAAGTTTGTTTAAAAAAGCTGAAAAATTATAAAATGCGGTTGGCTTTTACGCTTGAGTCGCTTATTCTAGCCACATATATGTAGCTGCTTAGTTTACACTTAAATGTTTTTACTGCTTGCTACTACTCTATAATCGCACTTAATCCGCAAAGGTAACACCTCGTTTGAACCACCTAGACAACCATAACCAAGTTAATAAAATAAACGTTATTAGCGCCTTTTATTTAGCAGAAAATCTGTGAAAATTCCTAAACGCCTACAACCGCTAGTTGATGATGGTTTAATTGATGACGTACTCAGCAGGCTTATGAGCGGTAAAGAAGCCGATGTTTTTGTAGTGCAGTGTGGCGATCATATTCGCTGCGCTAAAGTTTATAAAGAAGCCAGTAAACGTAGTTTTAAAAAAGCCGCACAATATCAAGAAGGCCGTAAAGTTCGTGGTGGGCGCCAAGCGCGTGCTATGGGTAAACGCTCAAGTTATGGTCGCCAATTAGAAGAAGAGATTTGGCAAAATGCCGAAGTTGATGCGCTATCACGTTTAGCGAGTGCCGGTGTACGTGTACCCGACACCTACGGCTGTATTGATGGTGTGTTGCTAATGGAGCTTGTGTGCGATGACAGCGGCGATGTTGCACCGCAGTTAGGTAATGTAGCCCTTAGTGAAGAAGAGGCGATTAGGCAGCATAGCTTAATGATGCATTACATTAAATTAATGTTGTGTGCGGGTATCATCCACGGCGACTTATCAGAATTTAATGTGTTGGTTGACAGCAAAGGCCCGGTAATTATTGACTTACCGCAAGCGGTTAATGCTGCAGCGAATAATAGCGCCGAAGCAATGTTTGCTCGCGATGTTAATAATATGCGCCGTTATTACGGCGAATATGCCCCAGCTTTATTGCAAACTCAATACGCCAAAGAAATGTGGGCATTGTTTTCTGAGGCTAACTTAACGGCTAACTCCACTTTAACAGGTGAATTTGAAGATAACAGTGAAGCCGCAGATGTTGATGCAATACTTGAAGAAATTGAAGCCGCTCGTGAAGAAGAGCTGGAGCGCTTAGACCGTATTCGAGACGTTGACGAAGATGCTTAAACTTAATTAAATTAAGCTGATGTCTAGCGTTTAGTAGCTAGACATCAAACCGTTGCAGTTAAATTCAATAAAACAAAGGTTAACTTAATCGCGGCCTGAGCCCGTATAAAGCAAAATGTTTTTTGTTTTAACGCTTTCCCTTTCACCTTGAGTAATTTAGCAGTTATTTCACTCCTATTCCCTGCGCTTTAAAGTACTGCTGTATTTCATTTGTATGTGGTTTAAATGCACGCCAGCGGCCAATAGCTTTGTTGTTGAGCGGTTGACGAACCTGCACTTTACTGGCGGTAGAAACCGGCGCTGTATTTAAATGAAAATCAATACACTGCGGTTGCCACGCTAAATCACAAAACTTAACTAAATCTTTAATTTGCACTTCGGGTTGCGCTACTAACTCCTCGTACTGAACTAATTTTATTGTATTTTTATGCAAACTTTGAAAATGCTGCATGAGTTTATAAAAACGGCTATAAAATTTAGCGGTATCAAGTAAATCTAACGAATAAGCGTAATAAGGGTTATTAATACTAAATAGTTGGCGATAGTTACCAATACAGGTGTCCATTGGGTCGCGCAGCAGGCAAATTATTTTTGCATTAGGTAATGCTTTGGTTATTAAATCAATATAAAAAAAGTTAAAGGGGAGTTTATCAACAAAGTGTTTACTATTGCCTGTAACTACACGGGTAGCATTTAAGTAATGAGTGCCAAGTTGCTCAAAGTTAATTTGATAGGCGCTACTCAAGGTTTGGTTATCAAGCACGTGCGGCGAGGTGGTTTTGCTTATTTTTTTAACACACAAGCCAAAGTCTTGCAGCTCCCCTGCTGATTGCACGTCGCTGTGGCTTGATAAAATACGCTCTACTAAGGTGGTGCCAGAGCGCGGCATACCTAAAACAAAAATAGGCTCCTTGCTTGGGTTACCTGAGGCGTTTGGCTTGTTATGTTCAAGGCTTAATTTTTTAATATGTGCAAATAAAGCCGCTGATCCCTCGTTATCAAATGGGCTGTTTTTAAGTTTATCGGCTTTACCTTGTTGCAGTGCTAAAAAGGCATCCGAAAATGCGCCAATATCTTGATATTCTTTTGCTAGAGCATGGCCAATATGTAGTTTTGCATCGGGGTGAGTAACCTGTTCAGCAACCGTTTTTAAGCGTTCAATATGGTTAGTTTGCGCACTTGCCTTAGTTAAATCGCTCAATGCAAAGTGGCTTTGGTGGTGTAATGGTTTTAGAGTAATAGCATTTTCAAACGCATTTTGAGCTTGCTCAAAAAGGCCTAAAAACTTAGCGCAAACACCAAAGTTATAAAAGAACTGTGCTTGCGGAGTTTGTTTGTTATTTGCCAGTGTTAACGCGTATTCAAAGTAATTTATCGCTTGTTCGTGTAAACCCGCTTGTGTGAGTGCAACGCCTAAAGTGTCTGCATCCAGCGCTTTGGTTATTTTGCTAAGTGCAACACTTAATGCGGTTGCTTTGGCTTTTTGTAGTTGCCCTGTAAGTGCGTAACATTTTGCCAGTTGCGCTGTGTATTCAACATTTTCTTGCAAACCTTGCGCTTTTTCAATCAGCAGAATGGCTTTGTAGATTTGCCCCACTTGTAGGTTTACCATAGCTAGTAAAAAATAGCCGTCTGCAAAGTCTGGTTTTTGGGTAACAAGTTCAACTAAAGCTTTATGCGCTTGTTGCACATCACCTTGGTTTAAGTAATTTATGGCACTTTGATGTAACTGCTTTAGGCTAGGGGGCATAGTTAGCTCGTATAAATAAAAAGGCTCAAATAAATTTGAGCCTTTATGACATAGATTAAGTACAGTTTAAATGTAATTTAAATTATATTTCAAACTTGTAGTTAAATTTAATGCCTACCGTAAGAGGGCGGTTAATGTAATGGCCATAGTTACGTTGTATTTCTGCGCCATTAGCACTTGTAATATCGGCATCTGAGCGACGTACCGATGTAACAGCATATTTATTAAACATATTATCAACATACAATGTAGTTGACCACGCATCTGCTGTTAACTTAGCTGAAATATTACTTAGGCTGTAACCTGGTAGTACTTCACCACTATCACGTAAACCAACTTTTGAAATAACGTCGCTTTGCGCAGTTAAGCCGTAGTTTATATCTAATGTTTTGTCGTTAAACACGTCAGTTTGGTAATTAATACCTAATGAAAACTGATGCTCTGGTGAACCAGGTAAACGATCGCCATCTGCAGCGCCATCAGTACCGTCGGCGTTAAATAAAAATGGTGCATCTGATGTTAGCTCCGCTTTAGTGTAAGCGTATGTTGCATAGGCGCTAAATGAGTCTGATAAAATAGCGCGAGTAGCAATTTCAATGCCTTTTGCGTTAGCACTGCCAGCGTTTGAAAGGTAAGGCAGTTGCCCCACTGCGGTTGCCCCAGTAATTTGTGCATTGTCCCAATCTACGTTAAAGAGTGCAGCGTTAAAGTGTAACTGACTTCTAAACCATGTACTTTTAAAGCCAAGCTCGTAATTGGTCGTTATATCGGCATCAAATAGCATTTCATCTGGTTTACCACAGCCTGTTTGTTGATCCTCAGGAAGTAGATCAGGGCACGGAACCAAGCCATTTGAACCACCAATTCTAAAGCCTTCACTTACCGTTACATAGCCCATTACGGTGTCATTAAATTGATACTTAGCGTTAAATTTTAATAAATTACCGTTATCACTTGCTGCATTTTCTTCAAAGTTAATAGCGATATCGTTAGGGCCTCTCTCACCTTTCAAAGTGTCGTCCAGCGGAAAGTCAAAAGCAGCTTTAGACTTTACATCGTATTCGTAAAAACGCACACCAAGCGTTATATCTAGTTTGTCGGTTATTTGATAACCCACTTCACCAAAAAGAGCTGACTCTGTTACTTTGCTGCTCGTTATTTCTAGGTACTCTAGTGCATCAGGTCTAAGTTGAGTTGCGCCAAAGTTATCAACCGCAAACTGATCAAAGCCTGGTGTAAATTCTCTGCTTGATGCATCTGTGTCTTTTTTATTATAAAAACCACCTACTATCCAACTCAAATCGCTATCACTTTGTGATACTAAACGCAGCTCTTGGGTAAAAGTATCCACTTCATCAATTTCGCGGGTAAATGTTGAAAATGCTGGAAATTCTTCGTAGCCATAATCAAGACGGATCAGTAAATCGGTTTGGTCGCGTTGACCTTCGGCTTCAAAGCTTGATATACCGGTAGCCGATACTAACTCTGCAAAGCCTAAGTCTGCTTTGAGTTCTAGGCTAAGTAATTGATCTTCTTTCACGCGTGGCTCTTCGTAACGATACGCTGACTCGTACTTACCAATTATATCGCTTAAGCCATTGTTTGCATTTAAGCTGTTGCTATGAACAATTGAACGACCTTCGCTGTCCTGTTTTTGATAAAAATAGTTAAGCGTACCTTCAAAAGACTCACTCGCTTTATAACGAACTGATATACGCCCTGTAGTGGTGGTTTCGCCGTTGGCATCTTTTACTTGTTTAAGGTTGTTGTTAACGGCATCAGTATTGCTCCAATCAGGATCGCTAAGCGATACTCCCGGCTCACGAACAACATAATTGTAATCTACAAAACCCGGATCTTTATATAGGTTTAAGCTAGTACGTATGGCAAGCGTATCTTCAATAATTGGTAAGTTGAAAATAAAGCCGCCTTCACCGCCTACTGAGTCACTTTCTTGGGTTTGAAAAACATCACCGTAAATTTCGCCTGAGGTATAATCAAGCTCTGGCGCTTTTAGCATGTAACGAATGGCGCCGCCTAATGTACCTGCGCCATATAATGTACCTTGTGGCCCAATAAGTACTTCTACGCGCTCAATATCAACGAGGCGCATATCAACGCTTACCGGAATTTCATTAATATATGTTGCTACGGTGCCGCCATCTGACGCTGGACCCGATGAGTTAGTATTTAAACCACGTACAATAATAGGTGAGCCTTCGCGGCCACCTTGGTCAGTAATTGTTAAACCAGGAACCCAGCGTGCTACATCGGCAAGTTCACTAATGTTTTGATCTTTCATTACATCAGCGTCAAGCGCGGTTATATTAAGTGGTGCTGCTTGTACAGAGCCGCTGCGTCGTGTTGCCGTAACCTCTATAACTTCAAGTGATTTGTTTTTTGTAACCACTTGTTCTTGAGCTGAAGCGGTATTAGAGAATAAAACCACACTTGAAAGTGTGCTTGAAATAGCCAAGGTTAACAGGCTTGGTTTAAACATAAAAAGTGATCCTAGTGCAATTAGTTATAATGAGTAAGTAAGGGTTTTAGTTTATCAGGGTGGAATACATCTGGGAATAAAAATATGAATTATAATTCACTTTTATAGAATAAATATCATACCCAAGTTTATTTAGATTAATAAATAACCACTAGCAACAATTACTTGCTTAAAAAGCATTCAGTAAGCTCTTGCTGCTTAGTTGTTAAAAGCTAAACAGTAGTAAAATTTTATAACAAGATGTGAGTAGCGAGTGACATTACACGGATGAGCAAAACCGTTATGCATTTAAATGCAAGCTGAGGGTTAAAGTAACAAGCAGAAATGAGACAAAAAATATGGCCGTTTTCATTAAAAAATTAAAGTCACTAGGGGGTAGGGCGTATTTATCTTTTGAGGTTGAATTTACAGCAGTGCGTTTGTTTTTTAGGCTAGGCAGAGCCTATGTAATGTGGTTATTCCCCAGAAGCAGGCGATAACGACGCATAAATGCCAAATATGTGCTGCCCGAAGGCTTCTATCTAGGGGGAAGTAACTTTTCCTGCATGGATGTAAGCCAGTAAAATAAAGCCGGGGCAGTTATTGAGCCCATTAGATAACAAACTTCGCGCCGGGATTAAATTGCCTCTAAATTGAACGAATTTTAATCCCTAAGGTTAATACGCCCTAATCGCTTAATGAGGATAGTTTAACTGCTGCTTTGTGGTTTTGAAGTTGAACTGCCAACAGAGGCAATAATTACCAGTAATATTGCCAGCCACTGCCAAATAGACAATAGTTCGCCTAATATGAGTAATCCGGCTAATGCTGCAATTGCGGGCTCTAAACTCATCATAATACTAAAGCCTTGCGACGACATATTACGCAAAGTGATCATTTCTAGGGTATACGGCAGGGCGCTTGAGAGTACTGCAATAGCAATACCTAACGGAATAATATCCCAACTGAATGAAGAGGCTTGCAAAATTCCGCCATAGGGCACAAGTACAATGGCCGAAATAGTCATACCCATAGCCACAGTTGCACCACCAGAGCCTTGATTACCGGTTTTTTTACCAAAAAGAATATAACCTGCCCAACATGCACCAGCGGCAAGCGCCAATATAACGCCAACCGGATCTAGGCTTTCTTGGCCTTTCATATCAGGCAGTAATAATAAAATGCCCGCAATAGCACAGCCTACCCAAAATAGATCACGCTTACGGCGCGATGAAAATAATGCAACTGCTAATGGGCCGGTAAATTCAAGTGCAACGCCAATACCCAGTGGAATACGCTCTATGGCGTAATAAAACAAAATGTTCATACCGCCGAGGCTCAGGCCGTAAATTAAAATAGGAAATCGTTGGCCTGCGGCAGGTAAGTGTTTCCACGGTTTAAAAATCAGGCATAAAATAGTGGCAGAAAAACCTAAACGCAGTGCAGTAGTCCCTTCAGGGCCTACAATAGGGAAGAGTTGCTTGGCAAGCGACGCACCAGATTGGATAGTTACCATAGCGAGCAATATACAAAAAACAGCGAGTAAGAGTTCTTTCGTAGATGAATGCATTATTTTCCTTGTATATCACTATTAAATTTGGCGCATTCTACCTGTTTTTGATACTCGAGGTAAACTTATTCGATAAACAACATATTAAGCAACTTACGCTTTGTTATTGTTAAAGAAAACATATGTTGTTGCGACTGTTAAGCTCGTTGCTTCACAAGCTAAAAAGTAGTTAAAAACGTATGAGCGTTAGCTATTAAACTAACACTCATATTATAAAGCGGCTAATAGGCACTATAGCAAAGGTTTAATTTGTCTCAAACGCTTTATCGTTTGGGTATACAACACCTAATTGCGCGCGAGCGGTATCAAGTACATGCATTACTTCAACACTAAGCTGGTGTGTATTAATATCCGATTGCGGCGCTTTTTGTGTCACCATTTGCATAAAATGATCAACTTCATATTTCATAAAATGCTCGTCAAAAGGCTGCGAAAGTAGTTCACGTTCACCGTTGTTAGCAATAAACTCTACTTTTTTAAGTTGCGACACTGCTTCAATCCGAATGCGGCCAAGTTCGCCTTGTATTTCGGTAATATTATCGCCTTGCGATATTTTTGAGTAGCTGATCACCGCTTGTTTATCGTGATAATTTAAGAGTACATCGCCTGCGCCATCTACACCTGTATCAAGGAGTACACCACTTGCGTGTACACTATTTGGTGCGCCCCACAGTGCTATTAATAAATACAGCGGATAAATGCCTAAATCAACCAAAGCACCATTAGCAAACTGAGGTAAAAAGGTATTTGGGCGCTCGCCATTTTTATATTTATCGTAGCGCGACGAATATTGACTATATTGTCCAATAAACTTACGCGGCGTACCAATTTTTAGCATGGCCTGTTGCAACAGTGCAAAGTTGGGTAAATGCGTGGTCATCATGGCTTCCATGTATAAGCATTGATGCTTTTTAGCGGTTGCTATAATAGCGGCTAGTTCGGCACTATTGGCCGCTGCTGGTTTTTCTCCCAGTACATGTTTACCTGCTGCTAAGCATTGCACTGCATATAACTGATGTAAGCTATTTGGTGCGGCAATATAAACGGCATCTACGTGCTCGTCTTGGCAAACTTGCTCTATTGAAGTAAAAATTTTTGCTTGAGTATTTTTTGGGTGTTTAGCTAAAAAGGCTTCGCCGCTCGTTGTTGCGCGCGAACACACACCATATAAATTAAAATCGATTAAGGTGTTGGCTGCTTTTAATAAGGTATCGCTAATAAAATTAGTACCGACAATAACAAAATTCATACTCAACTCTATAAATTCATAAAAAGTGATACGCAGTTTAACAATTATTTGTTCTAAATGCGCGAGGAGAACAGCCAAACCAGCGTTTAACACTGGTGCTTAATGTGGCTTGTTCTTGATAACCCAATAATTCTGATATGGTTGATATAGTAAGTTGCCCTTGTGTTAGGTAGTGCTGTGCAAGTGCACGGCGCGTGGCATCTTTGAGTTTTACAAAGCTGGTATTATGCTTAGCTAGTTTGCGATGCAAAGTACGTGGATGCATATTAAGCGCCGCAGCAATCGTGTGATTAGAGCACTGATAAATAGGCAGCATGGGGCGCATTAACGCGCTTACTTGAATGGGTAATGGGCTGTTGTATTGACTATTTTTAGCTAAAAAGTTTCGTGCAGCCTCTACGTTTATCAGCTCCCCTTGTTCAAGTGCTATGCTTAAGTCTTGTTTCGCAATCACAATACCCGCGCTGTTACGGTGCTCTATTACTTTACAGTCAAAATAGCTGTTATAAGCATACTTACTAGTGGTGAGCTTTTGTGGTAAAAAAACCGTGATAGGTTTGCATTGGTTATTACTAAGCTTTTTAATCGCTCCCATTGCTAAGCCAATCGTTAGTTCGGTAACTTGGTTAATGTTAGGTAGCGGGTTGAGGTTAATTTCGAACGATAAAAATAAGCTTTTATCGTCCTCTAATGGATGAGCCGTAAGCCGAAGAGCAGGGCTGTGCAAATGTAAGTATTTAACCACCCAATCGAGTGCATCACTTAAATAGGTACCGCTTTTAGCGGCAATAGAAATATAACCCAAAATATCAAAACTTTGTCGGCTGGCGAGCTTTAAGCCAAAGCTGGGGCAATTAAATTGTTGTGCGCAGTATTCTAATAATGCTGCATAGCAACGATAGCTTACATATTGGTTTTCGAGCTGAGTAAAATCAACGTTAATATTACACGCTTGCATAATGGCAGCTACATTTGCGCCAAATTCTAAAATTAGCGTATCAATACCTTGTAAAGACGTGGCTCTTATTAAGCTGCTCATAGTTAACCTTTGCTGTTGAGTGTCTAAAAATATCAAGTTTTTATGTTTTTATCTATGCAGTATTATGGTTATGGGCAATTTGTGAAAATTATAAAAGGCATGCTATGAATACAACATTTGACTACATTGTAGTAGGCGCGGGCAGTGCAGGGTGTGTTATTGCCTCGCGGCTATCAGAAAATGCCAATGTAAGTGTGTGCTTAATTGAAGCAGGCTCTAGCGATAATACTGCTTTTGTACAAATGCCTGCAGGGGTTGCTGCAAGTGTGCCTTATGGTATTAATAGCTGGCATTACAATACAGTAGCGCAAAAAGAGCTGAATAATCGCTGTGGTTTTATGCCACGAGGTAAGGTATTGGGTGGCTCAAGCTCTATTAATGCCATGGTGTATATTAGAGGCAATAAATACGATTACGATCAGTGGGCGGCCAATGGCAATAGTGGCTGGGATTATGACAGTTTATTACCCTACTTTATAAAAGCCGAAAACAATAAAACATTTACCAATAGTGAGTTACATGGCACACAAGGGCCACTTCACGTACAAGAATTGAATGAGCCAAGCCCAGTAAATCAATGTTTTTTAAATGCCTGCGTTGAGCAAGGGGTGAGTTTAAATAACGATATAAATGCAACCGAGCAGCAAGGTGCTAGGCTTTCACAGGTTACGCAACATAATGGAGAGCGTTGCAGCGCAGCTAAAGCGTACTTAACTCCTCATTTAAAACGTGCAAACTTAACCGTATTAACCAATAGCCATGTAAATAAAGTAATAATAAACAATAATATGGCGCAAGGTGTACAAATTGAACGTAATAAACAGGTGGTTAATTTATACGCCAATAACGAAGTGATCCTCAGTGCCGGGGCAATTAATTCGCCGCAACTATTAATGCTTTCAGGAGTTGGCCCCAGCAAGCATTTACACGCACATAATATTAAGGTGATAGTACCATTAGAAGGGGTGGGGGCTAACTTACACGACCACCTTACAGTGGTGCCATTGTATAGAGCAAAAACCAGTAAAGGCACGTTTGGCTTGAGTATTCCAGGGGCAGCTAGAGTGTTAAAAGGCTGTATAGATTGGTTTAGTAAGCGCCAAGGGTGCTTAACTACTAACTTTGCAGAGTCGCATGCATTTATTAAGTTATTTGATGACTCCCCAGCGCCTGACGTACAGCTAGAGTTTGTGCTGGGTTTAGTGGATGATCACAGCCGAAAATTACACATTGGCCATGGTTACAGTATTCATAGTAGTATTATGCGCCCTAAAAGCCGCGGTGCTGTTAAGTTAGCCGATAGTGATCCGCGCAGCGCGCCGCTAATCGATCCTAATTATTTAAGCCATCCCGACGATATAAAAGTGATGTTACAGGGCCTTAAAAAAACATTACAAATAATGCAAAGCAGTGCATTTGATGCTATTCGTGGTGACATGGTTTACCCGCTTGATATAAATAACGATGAGCAATTGATTGAATTTATTCGTCAAACGGCCGATACCGAATACCATCCGGTAGGCACCTGTAAAATGGGTAATGATCCACTTGCAGTGGTTGACAATGAGCTGCGAGTTTACGCTATACAAGGGCTACGTGTAGTAGACGCCTCAATTATGCCCAGCATAATAACCGGTAACACCAATGCTGCGGTTATTGCTATTGCTGAAAAAGCGGCCGATTTAATTAAGCAGGCTAATCCTTAAATTAAGCGTTAAGCATAAAAGGCATTAAGCCATTGTTGCCAGTCGTGTTCTAGGCGCAGCATTTGCTGATGCTTTTTGGCATTTAAGTGTTTGTTTTCGTCCTCGGTTGCCATATAAGGGCCAACACGACAAAGTGGGCAGTGATTTGGGGTTAAATAATGCGGCAAAGTAAGATGGCAGCTTAACTCGCTATGCTGTTTTGGGCTAAATACATAGGTAATACCGCTGGTGTCTTTTACGTGTTTATCACGGTCAACATTGCGAATTTTATAACCAGCAAAGCGGCTAATATCAAACGGCATTTGCCCTAAATACTCAGCGTTTAAATATGCATTTAAACTGCCTTCTATATTCCACTCCCGATAAGGCTTTACGTCTTTTGAAGTGATATAGCACAGCATTGGGCCATTGGGGTTAAGTGCATACTCGTTAGCGTATTTTATAAATTGGTGCAGTAAAGCACGATTAAATACGTTCATACTGGTTTGTTGAGTATTGTTTTCAAACGCTTCGCGGCCCACAAAGGCAGGAACAAGCGGAAATTGAAAAATAACCACATCAAAGCTATGTAAGTTAACGTTTAGGTTTTGCCAGCAATGGGGTTTTGTAACATCAAAGCTATTAAGTACGGTTACTTTATTGGTTTTTAAAGTGCTTAGTGCATTGTCTTGGTATTTATGCTCAATAGTGGCTGCGTCATCAAACGTAGAGGCAACCAATAAGCTCGGCTTTAGGTGCTGATGCAGCGCGTTAGAAAACGATAAATCGCCATCGCCCACAGTGAGTATTTTCCATTTGGGATTTAGGTACATAAGTTATTTAACCTGG